>ERZ1292637.62-Hain-H14-01um-R3-62-length-63411-cov-7_pt2 | contig 62622 bp, 97 predicted proteins | sample MGYA00564405_ERZ1292637 | MGnify/ENA primary metagenome ERZ1292637 (study PRJEB36523, sample SAMEA6512645) | groundwater metagenome | collected 2019-01-09 | study: AquaDiva: Metagenomics assemblies of 32 groundwater samples | reverse complement strand
TGCTGACAGTCAGCCTGATCTCTCGGCCGTCTACGTTTAGCACGGCGACGACTTTGCTCCTGTCTATGTTGCTGAGGGCGAACTGGCCCTTCTTAACATCCCAGGTGCTCTCGGCCTGTAGCAACCCAGAGAAGGCAGCGTGGATGTCCTCGGCTGTCGACTTCTTTGCTTCCTCCAGTGATTGCTGCTCGTTGATCCGCCATTGCAGCTTCTCCTTCTGTCGGGCGATGTACTCGTTTGCTCGTCCGAGACACTTGATCACCGAATCCTGCGAGATGCCATACCGAGTGAGGCGCCTGTCGATGTCGCACACCAGTTTCAGGTTGCCGGTGTTAGTCGATCTCCAGCTGCTGATGCTGACTCTCTCCTCGCACAGCCGGATCTCGAATGTCCTGTTTCCGTACTCATCGCCGTATTCCTTTGTCCAGCTCCCAAGTACGCCGTCGCTGTATCTCTCGAACTGCTCCTCGAACTTTCCGAATCCGGCGAGTCGGAATTTCCCAGCGTTGCTACGCACGAACTCGAGGACCTTGTGCCGCAGCAGGCCCTCCTTCTTGCGCTCCTCGATGCACTCCCGCTCGAACTTCTGCCTGTCGTAGGCCCGCTGTGTCTCATGCCGATCATCCTGCAGAGCAGCCGTGTGTGCGATCTCCACCGCGGCCGCATTCCGCGACGTCTCGATCTCTTGCTGATCCATCACCTTTTCTGATTTCATCTGAGCTTCCTCCTTGAGCCTTCGGCTCACTTCTGCCGGCCCCTATAAATGTAGGGACCGGCAGCTGTTAGCCGAGGATCACCTCGACACGATCTGCAGTCCCCAGCCCAACTTGACCCGGAAGACTTTAGCGCACTCTTTGCAAAAAGACACCATCGAGTCGCCTCCGGTCTGCCAACCGTTGCGATCCATCCAGGTCTCGCAGACGGCATCTTCAGGATCGAAGGCATCATGGAAGTCCGATACGGACGTAATCTGATGAGCCGACGGCCCATGCCAGATTCCATTCTTCGAGCATTCTTCGCAGCTTATCAATCGTGATTTACTAATCCAGGCCTTCTCGCGAGCGATTGCTGTTATTTCGGTGGGAACGTCCTTGAGACTCTGTGCCTTTTTCATCTGAGCTTCCTCCTCTCGACTCTCGATTTAACTCCTGAAATTTTTTTTACGAATAATGATATCCATGAATCATTTTAGATAATTGAGCAATCTCTCCCGAAGGCCATCTACTGATTTTTTCTTGAAAATTTCTGCCCAAGCTTCTGGCGAAATGCTCGGGAGATTTTCAAACCCTTCTGGGTATAACCTCTTGGCGGGAACTTCTTGTGTCTTTTTCATCTGAGCTTCCTCCTCGAATCTCGACTATCTGAATCTTCCTACCCTTATATTGTACCAGATGGATCCGGAAGTTTCCACTGAAATATCGCCCCGAGGGGCTTGTATTTTAGGGGGTGCTTCGACGAAGCTTTTCCATATTCCATCTATTCCCATCTATTACTCAAGCTAAAACACCGGCTCGCTAGAATTTCGACTCTTGCGGCTGAGCTATCTCGTGCAGCATTCCCTTGAGGAGGGCCGTAAAGGCCGGCTGCTTCACGAAGCCGAATGGGGCCGAGCGGATCAACCGCCGCTGCCCGAGCCACTTGAAGAGCTCGCGCGACCTGTCCTGGTCGTAGCCCATCTGATCGGCTAGCTCCTGCTTCTTGAACTGGGTCAGCTCGAGGAGGAGATCCCGGAGCAGCGTCCAGCTCTGGAACGAGCGCAGCTCCTGCTGGATGGCGGCCAGCTCGGTAGTCGGGAGCTCGTCCGTCTTCTTCACGCCTGCTGAGTAGAGATCATAGCCCATCGAGGGCTTATCATAGGCCGCGCGGAGAAAGCGAACCGTCTCCTCTACATGGGCGGCCTTGACTATCACCACCTCGCCGTCTGTTGTGGAAAATAGCCGGGCTGCCAGGGCCGTGCTCATCCGGGCCAGCTTGAGCCGCTGCTCGGCCGGCTCTACCAGGGGGATGGCGGAGGAGTACCTTTGATCGAGCACCTCGACTGCCTTGAAGATGGCTTCCTCCGCTTCTGGCAGGATCTGCACCTGCTTAGAGTTGCGAGACCAGGCCCAGAGGATCAGCTGGTTGCACAGTTCCGAAGTGTAGACCTGCGGCACCTGGACGTCCTTCAGCTTGTACACGAGCCCGGCCGGCACCTCGCCCGATGCTGCCGTCACGGCTACATCGAAGCGGGCAATATCTTCCACCCTCCCGATCAGCTCCTTGATAGCTAAGACCCCGTGGTTGTATGTGTCGAGTCGCCGCCCAGAGCGCGGGTTGGAGAACCATAGAAGCCGGGTTCTCGCCCGCGTCTTCTCGGACTGGATCTTCACGATCTCCGCCACCCCGCTCGACCGCACGCCCGACATCAAGGCGATCTGCTCGACATCGAGGCCCGAGACCTCATCTATAGCTACCAACCGCCGATCGCCCAAGGGGATCTTGCCCCATGAGATCGACCAGCGCTGCTGGGTCTGCTGCATGCCGCCGATGAGCCCGGCGTAGCTCGTGTTCTCGCCGGTTACGAGCTCACCAGCCCGGTAGTGCTCGAGCATGGCAGCCAGGGTCTCGGACTTCCCGCACCTCGTGTCCCCGAGGATCAGGGCCTCGCACCACCCTTTTGTCACCTCCCGGCCCAGGAACTCGAACTGCAAGATGGAGTGGTAAACAATGTCGATGGCCCGGAGCATGTCCTCTCGCTGGTAAATGCGGGTGACGTTGAAGGTGAAGTCACGGTAGATTTCCTCCAGCTTAGCCTGGATGCTCTGTCCCTCCTTCGGCTGAAAGACCTGCAAGGCCACCTTCATATCTGGTGTCATGGCAAAGTGGTCGATGGAGAGCTGGTTGGCCTCGATGTAGGAGATCACCTGCGTGGCGTACTGGGTCTTTGGATCCGGTAGCGACACACCGCGCATGGTGTAGGAGGAGTTGGTCTTGATGCCCTGGCCCAGGACGTAGAGGTCCCGGGTTACGTATTCCGTGTCCTTCGAGGTGTATTCGATCTCCGGGATGACGCGGACTTCCTCGACGTTCTGAGCCTCGAGGCTATCCACCACTGGCAGGCTGCACGGAATGATACCGGCTTTTTGCTTCAGGAGGTTTTTCTGGACTTGGTCCGGGATCCCGATGAGGAGGAGGATGTCGGACGGGTGGCTGATCTCTAGTTGCATGTCGCCGCCGGCTCCATTCGGGCCGAGCCCGCAGGCCGAGCACTTCTGGAGCCCCATGCCGCAGGAGAACCGGACCTTTTTTGGTACGAAGTACGGAGCTAGGTCCTTCCCCGACACGATCACGGGCATCTCGACCTGCTTCATGAAGTAGCGCTCGCTCGACGCCTCCCCTAGGCTAACCTGGTAGATTGTCGGGTCGATCTCTACTGCCGTGCCGGCCTTCGGCTTGTAGACCTCCGCGTTTGCAATAAGCTGATCGAAGTCGGCCTTGGTGTAGCCGTGGTTGACGATGTAATCGGTGAAGTCCGCGTTCTTGGGCTCGTGGATCGGGAGCCTAATTAGGGCCACCTTGGTCACGCGGGCCACGGCCCGGGCTACCTTTTCTTCACCCTTGCGCCCGGCCTCGTCTATGTCGTAGCAGATGTGTATTGTCTTTCCGGCCACGGCTTCTGTAAATTTTGAGGTCCAGGTGCCGGCTCCACCGGTTACCGTAACGGCATTGTAGCCGAGCTGGTTAGCCAGGATGGCATCCATCTCGCCTTCACACAGGAGGAGTGAATCCCCCTTGACTAGATTCTCGCTGGGGAATAGCCTAGCTTCCCCGTAGCCAACATCGTACGAGAGCATCTTATCTCGTGCCTCGCCGCCAGGCCGCCAGTTGTAGCGGCGCACGTTGAGGTAGTGGTTGCCCACTTTGACAGGGATCCACAGCCGGTCGCCATCGAAGCCGAGCTCGAACTGCTTGATGGTGTCGAGCGTTAGCCCGCGGCGCTTCTGCAGGAACTCGAGGATGTTTTTAGCCTTCAGCAGCTTCTGATGGTTTTGCTTGACCTTATCCGCCGGCACCACCTTCTCATGGCCTAGTGTGATCTTTAAGTCAAGCAACGCGTCGGCCTCGGATAGCTTTAGCATCCTGGCATGAAATTTGACAATCCCGCCGCCCTCGTTGCAGGAGCCAAAGCAGACCCACGCACCGGTAGCTTTATTGACCGAGAAGGAACGCTTGCTGTCCTCGTGAAATGGGCACTTGGCGTATAGCTCGGTGTCAGTCCCGCCTTCTGTAGCTAGCTTAGCTATTTCGGAATAATACTTATCTGGCGAGATTAGCTTGGCAATGTCCACGGATACTCCTAACTAAGATGCCGAACGACTTACCGACCGGCCGGGTTGGCAGAGAGCCCCGGCCGGTCGGCATGCGACTTAGAACTTCGAGTTGGTCCCGGCGGCTGCAGCTCCGACGGGAGCCGCACCTCCCTCATCCGGGTGCTCGACGTTCGACGTGATTACGGCGGCGCTGAGCTGGGCCCAGAGGCGGTCGCAGACAGCACGGCGTTCGGTGTCCACTTTCTTCCCTGTATCCTGCACCGTGTAGTTGAAGTAGGACTGGTTCTCGGAGTTCTTGTCCTTGAACGTGCCGAGCTTGTAGGTCCAGTCGAACATGTCGCCTCCCTTGAGGGCCATTGTCGAGTAGAACCTCCGGGCAGCCTTGGTCTTGGTGCGCTCCATCGGCAGGATCACGGGCTCGGTAGAGTCCCCGATCAGCACGATGAAGTTCTCGTACAGCGTGCACTTCGGCTGCTTGTCCTTTTTCTTTTCCGCTTCCTCGTCCCAGTCCTTGTGCGGGCAGGCCGAGCAGGTCGTCGAGTACAACTTTGTGTCCTTCGGCACTTTCGCGTCGGCCGAGGAGCAGTCGATCCCGCCGCCGTCGTCGCGGGGGATCCACTTGATCCGGCTGCGGTAATGCAGGATCGGAGTGATCACGAGCTCCTTCCCCAGGTTCTTGCTCGACAGGTTCAGGAGGATGGTACCGGCTTCCATCGCCATGTCTCCAGTCACCTCTGGCGACAGCGGCTGAAGGAGCTTGAGCCTGGGCAGGAGAATGTCCTCCCGCTCGAGGTTCTCGAACCCCTTCCCTGCTATCTTGGTGCCCGTCCGTGCCACTGCTTTCGTTGCCTGCTTGCTGTCCTCTGCCAGGGCTGTTGAGCCGCTGGCCGCAGGTGCGAGTGCCTTGCTCTTTTCCTTGCTCGGCGCTTCGGTTGCCTTCTTGGCCATTTTGGTGCCTCCTTTTTAATAGCGCCGAATTTCGGTCGCTATGTACGGCTCGATTCCAGGGGGGATCTGCTTCCCCTGTTCCATCAGCTCCTTGACGAACGACCGCAGCTTCTGCCCGTGAATCGAGACAGTGAATAGCCAGTCGAGCTTCTGCTCCTTGACGTAGCTGCTCAGTGCCTCTCGATCCTTCACATTGGGATAGACAACTGCCTGCACGCGAAAGCCGCCGAGGCCATCCGCCTTAAAGGACTTAACCTGCTGGGTTATCATCTCGTCCACCAGCTTCTTTTCGGCCGAATCTCGACTCGCCTTCGCTTCCTTCAGCTGCTGCTCTAGCCCCTCCACTTTCGAGTCTGTATCCTGGTAGGCCTTTGCAAAGGCCACCAGAACAGACGGCGGTGCTTCCTCTTTTGCTGCTGCCTTAGCTCCCCTCATTTAGCCCCCACTGAAGCCGCGCACTGCTCTAACCGGATCGTGCGGGCCTCGTACACCTCGTTGCGAAAAGAATAAATGAGCATGTTAACCTTGCCGTGCTTAAGCAGGAGGTGAGCAAAAGCAGTGCAGGTAGCTAGAGAATTGCCGGAAGGCAGGAGGAAGTCCTCTGGCTGCGAGCCCATCAGCTTTGCAGCAATGTCTTTTACTAGCTGATCGGAAGCGAAGACGTTGATCTTGCTATTCCAGAGGAAAACGAGAGTCCCTCGGGCCGCAGCTGTTGAGTAGTCGTGCCCGGCATCCGAGACTATGTAGACTGTGGCCACTAGAACTCCACCTCGCTTTCCATGATTTCAGCCGCTTGCTCTACAGCAGGCAGCTCTGCCTTTGGGCTAGTAGGATCTTCGCTCTGCCGGTGCACCATCTTCTGCATCAAGGCCAACGATACCGTGTTGGCAAAGGCAGCCTTGCCGCGCAGTACCTCGAGGATGTCCGCGTCTATTGTGCGCCTACCGTTGCTAAGCTCGGCCACTATATCGACATAGAGCACCGACTTTGCCTGGCCGATCCTGTGGCACCTGTCCTCCGACTGGAGGCGCTCCTCGAGCGAGTACGAGTTGGAGTAGTAGATTGCAGCCTCTGCAGCTGTGAGTGTGATCCCGAGCCCGGCTGTAGCCACCTGGCCTAGAAAAACCGCCACGGCCGGATCTCTCTGGAAAGCTGCGACAGCAGCCTGCCGCTCGTGGATCGGCACCTCGCCGGAGATCCAGACGTGGTCTATTTTTGCCTTGCCCAGTGCCTCCCGAATCTGACGGATCTCCTCCGTGAACCGGCACCAGACTATCGCCTTCTTAGGCAGTGTCTCGTCGAGCACCTCCATCAGCACGGCGAGCTTAGGGTTCTTAACCAGTTTATGCGTAGCGACGCGCTTGCCGTCCTCGCCCTGCTCGTAGATAAATCCGCCTGTAATTTGGGAGAGCTTCATGAGCTTAGTCATCACCAGTGGGGCCACGATGCTCGACCCACCGAACTCGGCCACGCATTCTTTTTCTAAGGTAGTGTACTTCTCGCTAGCATCGGCATCCAGTGTCGCTGTTCGCTTCGTGTAGACCTTGGGCGGCAGGTCTAGACACCTATCTTTTGTGAAGCGGATGGCGTGCGAGTAGACCTTGCTCAGGAAGCTGTCGATGTTGCGGTAGCCGATCACCTGCCTGTGCTCGAACCCGCCCATGAGCAGGTACTGAGCCCGAAAGGCGGTGGCAAAGGGGCCGAACACTTCCTGGTTCAGAAAGCGATACTGTGAAAAGACGTCCTCCGCGCTCTGCGTGATCGGAGTGCCGGAGAGAATGTTCCGATAACGAACTGTCCTGCCGAGCCGCCAGCAGACCTTCGAGCGCTGCGAGGAAGCGTGCTTGATCTTGCTCGACTCATCGAGGATCATCATTTGGAAGAGCCCGCCCTGCTTCTTCTGCCGAGCAACAAGGTAGTCGTAGAGGGGCAGTAAGCCCTCGTAGTTGATCAGGAGGAGCCCTGCGAAGTCTACAGGCAGGGCCTCTAGGGCCCTCCTCCTAACCGTGCTCGACCCTGCTAGGAGCACGACGCTGGAGAAGTCAGAGTGCCCGTGTTTCGTGATTTCCTCGAGCCACTGGCCCAGGACAGAGGCCGGACAGACGATCAGGGCTCGCTGGATCTGGTGCTGTCTATAGCGCCAGGCGGCTAGGTCTAATGCTATCTTGGCCTTGCCGAGGCCCTGCTCTAGGAATAGAGCAGACGCATCAAGGCGTTGAGCGAAGTTAAAGCTAACTACTTGGTGCGGGTATGGTGTAGTTCGGAAGATGCCAGGCTCGTAGCTCACAGCCTTGAGCTCTGGTCGGAACTTCTGCTCGGCAGCCTCGAGCAAGCTGAGCGCGCTGGAACCAGCTTTTTCCTTTAGCGCTGGTCCGATCTGCAGTGCTGGAAAGATTCGCTTAATGCCCTCCAGGGCTACCTCGGAGTAGGGCAGGACCCAGAGCTTAGCATCGCCTAGCCACTTAGCATTTGCGAGCTCCTTAATTGCAGCAACACAAGCTGCATCGTATTGGAAGCTGAGGTGGAGTTCCTGGCCTACGAGCTCGATGGAAGGTGCCCTGCTCACACGCGAATCTCCGATCTGGCTAAATTTGGTCCTGGGACATTATACCACACGGCACGACAAGATGTAAACGAAAATAAAAATTCGGACTCGACCCGACGCTGGGATGTCGCCGGGCCGAGGGCGAGCGGGGCTGGCTCGCCAGAAAGCTATGGAATTTTTGGCAGGCGGCTATCGGCTTCTGCTTTCATCTTAGCTACAGCCTGCTCGATCCTCTCAGCCAACTTGGCCTCATCCAACTTTAAGTGTGGAAAGAATAGCGCTGCGCGATGAGCTACAAGCTTGTATTTATCGGAGCCCATTCCGGGTACAGGCAGCTTGGCCTCGGCCCACTTAACCACCGCGAACAGCAACTCATCGTCGGCCTGGTCCCCCACCGCCAGGGCCTTGTCCAGCGCCCGGCCGGCCAGGCGGCCCAGGAGGTCTGGCATCTTGGACAGGCCGTACCCTATGGCTATGCTTGCCAAGATTGCTCCTACCTTGCCTGACAAGACCAGTCCGGCTATCGCTTCAAGATTCATTTTGGCCTCCTGGAGTGACGTTGACTTGCTCGACATGGAGCGCGATGTGCGCCCTCTTCGTAACCACACCCCTGGCGAGGTCTTCCGGCTTGCGCTGCACCAGCTTCAGCCGGAGCTCCCCCCACCCTGGAGGCTGCGGGGCGTAGCCTGCCTTCTCGACGTAGCTGTAGTCCCAGCCGTTCGTGTACCCCTCCGAGAACCCGCCCACTATGAGGCAGCGCGGGATCGTGCGGTCCAGACCGGCCTGCCCCACGCGGCGCACTATGTCGCGTGCATGGGGCACGAAGCTCGCATTCTTGCAGCCGTGCCCCATCACGTATTGGTCGGCTGTGAAGCCCTCAACGATGTTCGACTCCAACCAGTTGGCAGCGCTGCCTACCTTGCGGCCGTTCGCGTTGCCGTGCGTGGACACTATCGTGTAGACGTACCCGCCAGGGATGCCGAGCCGGCTGATCTGCCTTACACGCTGCTGCACGAGGACGAGCCGCGTCGAGGCAGTCCAGCCCAGGAAAGACGCCCCGAGGGCCGCGGCGAGGCGCTGGTCCAGGTTCCCGCCGGAGGCGAGCTCCCAAGTGTGGTGCCCTTCGTGCAGGCCGAGCAGCTTGCCCTTCAGGAACTCGTGCTTGTCTATGATCTTGTCGTGGTCCTTGAGCACCAGCTTGTCCATGGCCTTGCGGGAGCCGGCGTCCTTGGCCATCGAGGACTGGAGCCGCGCCCGCATCGAAGGCCGGAGCCAATCGCCGTAGTCACCGAGGCCGATAGCGCGGGCATTCTTGTGCCGTCGGAACTGGTGCTCAAACTCCTGCCAGTACTCGGCCTTGTACCCCGGGCTCCCGTCCTGCTCGTCGCCGAAGAAGAATATGCAAAGCTCCTTGTAAGTCGGCACGATCTCCCGGACTACTTGATGGACCATTTGCCTGCCCTCCTCGGCGCGCTCAGCGCCATACGAAGCTCGAGGACGAAGTCCGTACTATGTGTGGATCATGCGGTCTGTTCTTAGTGAGCCGGCTGAACGCATCGGAAGACTCCGGCTGCGGATCATCGGCAGTCCGAATCGCCGCCATGTGCCTGTCCTGCAGGGCCTGCAGCTTCAGCACGAACGCCGCGCTGATCCGTCCCAGGGCCAACCTCCTATCATGGTGCGCATCGCTCAGCATGTCGTCCTCCCTAGGATGAACGCGAACGGCACTTCCTCGAAGGCGTAGTTCGCTCCGAGGATCCCGTTCGTCTTGCCGACATTGGCCACTTTCGGGCAGTAGAGCCCCCACTTGCCACTGTAGCCCTTGTTCTTGTCCGGGTAGACTATCGCGCAGTGCCCGTGCAGCACTCCGCGCAGCTTGTCGCTGCGCACGGCCAGGATGGCCAAGTCCCCCAGCTCGGCCGCCGCTACTGCCGCATTGAGCCGCTCCTGGTTGGTCCCGGGTGGGACGATCCATTTGGCCAGGCAGCGGTCGAATATCTGGTCCGCCAGCATGCCCTCGAAGGTGTCGTACTCCATCCCTCGGCAGATGCGGTGGAGCGCGATGTTGCAGAAGGTCTTGGTTATCTTACCGTCGAAGCCTTGTTCCCCAAGCTTCTTCCCGGCCTTGTCCTGCGCCAGCAACGATTCGTCGCTGACGATCTTCTGGCACCAGAACTCCAAGCCGTGGCGCTGGACTTCACCCATGGCTGTAGGCCCGCATATAATGGACGAGCATGGTGCAGAGGACGGAAGATAGGACGGACAGGACGCTGGCCATGCCGAGTATCCGGGCCCGGAACAGCTTGACCTCGTTGATCTCCACGCGCAGGTAGCGCACATCCGCGCTGAGCTGGTCCACGGCGGCCGTCAGGTTGCGGACGCTGGCCGAGAGCTCGCCGAGCAGGAACTCATTTTCCTTTTGGTGCATCGGGTTCCTCCAGGTCTGCGGACAGCCCGGCGCGGGTCTTGCCAGGCAGCTCGTCTAGGTCGATGGAGCAGAACCCGTCCTGGTCCACGCTGTACTTCGTCCCGTCCTTCTTCAGCATCGTGATGGCACCGGAGTAGTAGAACTCGCCGCTTGCCCGGACGGCGAACACCCCGAGCTTCATGAGGTCGCGCCTGTAGGCGTCCGAAGTAGGCGTGGCCACGGTCCTGCCGACTACGAGGATATCCCCGTGCCTACCTATGGAGAATCCGAGTTTCCCGACCCAGCGGTATCTTTTCTCAGCCATTATGTCCTCTCGTAGATCAGCGCGGCCGACATCGTTGCCGCTGTCGTGCCGAAGACGTAGACGTTGAGCTGCCCGTTGAAGTCCAGGTTCACCTGCCCGGCAGTACTCGTCTGCATGAACGTGTTGGTGTTGTCGCCGGTGTCCAGCGTGAGGAATTGGGCCAGTGCGGTCCCCGTGCCGCTGCCCCTCGTCCAGCTCGTGCTGACGCTGTCCATCACCAGGATGATCTCGCTGTTCGCCCCGCTGAGCTGGTATGTCAAGGAGAGCAGCTTGCCCGTGGCCGCCACGGCCAGCATCGTCGACGTGGCCTGCGTGGCGCTCGTAGTGCGGACCTTTGCCCGTATCCCTATGTCGCTCCCGCCCATGTTCACCCACGCTCCATTTTGATATTTTTGCATCTGCGCCGTCGTCGAGTTGTAGAGTATCATGCCGTCCACTCCAGTCAGCAGGTCCCTCTGCACCGTGGAGAGCCTGGGCATCAGCATCGCCCGCGTCCCGGCGATCTCCAGCGCGACGCTGGAGTTGTTGGCCACTGTCGTCGTGCCCACGGCTATCCCCCTGGCCGTCGAGGTCGGGTTGAGGCTGCCGGTGTAGAGGGACCGCCAATGGGCCGTGATCGTGCCGCCGAGGTCGTAGGCGAGGTCGGTCGTGGCCCCGGAGTTCATGGGCATGATCGTCTGCTCGAGCCAGTCCAGTTTCGTCTCGACCTCCGAGGCCCTGGCCCGATTGCCGGCGCTAAGCACCGGCCAGACGCTAGATCCGGATGCCGCCATGTCCCCTCCTCACGCCGTCAGGTCCCGCAGCTTGAACTGCATGGTGAAGTTGTCCAGGTCCGTCTTCCGCGCCAGCACCACGAACTGACGCGAATCCCACTCGAAGTTCTCGCCTTCCACGGACCACTTGGTTCCGGTGTCGCCGGTGTCCGGCGCCCAATCGAATGTGTCCCAGATCGTGCTCCCCGCCAGGTCGTAGGAGTGGAACCCCACTGCCACCCTATCCAGGAGCTCGAGCTGCGGCGCGTACAGAGTCTTCAACGCCGCCTCGCTGGTCATCGTGCCGAATGTCGTGAGCAGATTGTTGACTATCGTCTGCGCCGTGCCCGTGTCCTGCACCAGCGTGTTCTCGAACTCGTAGGCGCGCTGCCCGAATATCCAGGATGGGTTGGAGTTGTTGATGGCCGTAGTGGTCCCGGCCGTGACGTAGGAGGTGCTCGTGTCGGCCTGCAGGTGCTTCAGGCGGAAGTAGTTGAAGTACTTGTTGTAGGCTTCCTTGTATTCTGTTATCGCAACCAAAGTCGGCCGCGGGAAGTCCAGGCCGTTGAATGTGAACTGCGCGGTGCCCTGCCTCGGGTCCCGGTTGCGGAACTCGATGCCGCCCTGCCTGTTGATCAGCACCACCCAGCCCTCGGCCTCGGCCAGCTTCTCCATGAGGTCCCAGGTGGACATGTCCTCCACCAAGGCCGTGGAGAGGGAGTACTGGTTTGTGGTCGCGTTGATCGTCCAGGCCGTGGACGTGATGAAGGACCGGAAGATGTTCACGCCGGCGCCGTCCGTATGGTCGCGGATGCGCGTGATTATGCCGGTCGCGGTCGTGGCCCCGAAGATCCCGGCCACGTCCCTGGCCCGGACCTCGGCAAAGATGGACTGCAGGCTCGAGGCATTGATCTGGACGTCGTTGGAATCCGACCTAATCTGGATCTCGTCGTCCATAATGAAGTAGCCGACCGTCGAAGTCGTAGGCAACTCTGTCGTCGAGGCCGTGTCGTAGTACCCGGACTCGATGCGGAGCAGCGTGCGGTAGCGGCTCAGGTAGTTGAACCAGAGGCTGTTCCTATTTGTCTCGTGGTTGAAGGCCCCGGTGTCGTTGTTGACTACGAGGTTGACTCCGCTGTGCCGGAACTTATTCAGGCGCACGTCGTCTATCGAGGACTCAATGGTCCCCCAGCGCTTGACGTAGTCGGAGATGTCGCGCCAGGTGCCGTCGAACTGGCCAGTAGCCCTCGCTCGGCGCTGGATGGAAGCCCTGCGGAAGACGTTGGAGATCGGCGCCTCAATCTCGAATTGGATACCCATGGCTACCCGCCCGCCGTCTGCCGGAGCTCCATGCTCCCGCTGAAGCCTTGGTCCTTCGAGTTGTCCCCGTGCTTGAAGTCGAAGGGTCCGGTCCAGACCACCTCGTAGGCCGCACCGCTCCACGCGGTGGTAGTCGGAAAGGGCACGAAGTAGAGCGGCAGGGCCGCCGTGTATTGGGCCAGGAGGCTGTCGTGGAACGCCTGCGTGATGAAGCTCCAGCTCAGATTGGTCCGGTACTTGTCGCGGATGTTGTAGACCTTGGACCCGCCATCAGGCATGTCGTGCACGATCTGCTTCCGCAAGATCGCCGGCGACCAGTCATCCACGGATGGATTCCTGGCGAACACCAACTGCCGCTCAGTGAACACGATCTCCCCCACCGCCTTCTCGCCGTTGTTGGCCACGGTAGTCGAGTCCATCTGGAGGTCGATGCTATTGATCCCTGTGACGGTGGCGAAGCTGATGTACGTCGTGCTCGCCGAGTTCTGTGTCACGATGCTCAGCGAGTTGGCCGTCACGCTGTTGTAGTAGAGGCGGAATCCCTTGAGGTTGTGGTTCTGGATCAGGACGTGCGACAGCGTCACCGCCGGGGAGAATGTGAAGCCCAGGGCGATCGCCGTCCCGGTGTTGTAGTTCACGGACGTGAAGCCCAGGTTCACGTTGCGGTCGACCAGGTAGGCCAGCGTGCCGGTATTGGCGGACGGGGCCGTCATCTGCGTAGTCGTGTTCACCGCGTTCTGCTCAAGGAACTCCATGAGGGCCATTAGAAGCTCACCGCCTGGCGGTTGACCCGCAGCTTATACAGCTCCTCGTCTATCCGCTCGGCGAACTTGCGGATGTCGTAGTCCGTGGCGATGATCGTGCCGGCCTGGATCACGACGGTGCTGCCCATGCCGGCCGCCCTGCCCTTGGAGCTCGGGCCGCCGAGCGGCACGATGGCCTCAGCCTGCCCGGCCTCGCCGACGCGCACCAGCGTGCCGCCGGAGGTCGGGAGCACGATCATGCCCTCTGCTGCGGCCGGCACCGTCTTCGTAGTCTCCGAAGCCTGAGCCCTGGCCGCTGATTCGCGCTGGGCCTGCTCCTGCCCGATGGATCCTGCCGAAGACGATAGGGCGACGTTGGCGGCTCCCTTGAGTACGGCCAGCGTACCGAGTGCTATCAAGAGCATGCCCAGCCCGATGCCAGGAGCCCACATCCAAGTGAGGGCCTGGTTGACTAGGATCGCCGCCGTGACTATGGCCATTGCCATGTCGAGGAAGGTGTTGATCAATGCTAGGGCAAAGGCCTTGGCCGACTGCTGCTTGCCGGCCATCATCTGCCCGAGCGAATCCCCGATGATCACTGTCGCGGCGATGGCCCCGGTCTGGATGTGGGACCACATGTTGACCTGCTGGTTCTCGAAGCCCCTGTACCTCTCCATCTGTCTACCAAGCTCAGAATCTATGATCTCGTTCTGCTTGGCGAAGTACTTCGCGATCCGCTTCCCGCCCTCCTCCGCATCCCATGGCTCCTTGGACTGCGGCCCTGCCTTGCCGCCAGGAGTACCGCCCGGGAGCTGGAGTTCCTCCCAGCCCATTTTCCGTCCGCCAGGCACCTGGCCGGTGAGCAGATAGTTGAGGAAGTTGACTCCGCCTGTCGCCGGGCCTATCAGCTTCGAGCCGGCCGATTCCAGCAGCTCGGAAAAATTGTCCTTCAGCTTCTTGACCTTGCCGGCGTACTCGTCGAGCTCTCGTGTCGCGGCCCCTCCGACCCTGCCGTTGATGAGCTTGAGCGCTTGCTCAAGCCGCTGCGCGGCCGGAGCCGTCCTGTCGATCTCCCCGACGTACCGAGACAGTGCGGCCGTGTTGCCCTGCCAGGCCTTGCCCAGCATCAAGGCAGCGCTGTGCAGGCCTATGCCCAGGCCGACGGAGAGGTCGAGGGCGGCCTTCGTCGCGCCATCCAGCTCCTTGCCGGCAAGGCCGAAGGTCGTCAGGAGGCGGATGGTCTCCAGGACGGCTTCGTCGCTGAACGTCGTGACGCGCTGCAATTCCTTAGACAGGGCTATCAGCTTCTCTGAGTAGCCCTTCGTCGTGAACCCCTGCGTCTCCAGAGCATGGTTCAACTTCTTGACCGCGCTCTCATGCTCGGCGTACGCTCGGAGGGCGTCCTTGGCCAAGCCGATCGCGCGGCCAAAGGTCTGGTTGACGACAGCCAAGGCGGCATTGAGGGCGAAGTAGATGTCCGTCACACCACGCGTGACGGAGCGCAGCCGCTCGAGGCCCTTAGTTGCCTCGTCCCTGAGTGTGATCAGCAGCGTCGCTTTTCGTTCGGCCATGACTCCCTACTTCTTCCTAGCCTTCTGCTCTTCCTCCGCTGCTATCCCGGCCACGAACATGTCGAACATCTGCCGCTCTGCTAGGCTACCGCGGCTGCCGAAGGCGACGTCGCTGGGGCGGCAACCGTAGCGTTTGCCAATGTAGTCCACAATCTGAGCCTTAGGCTTGCTGAAAAAAAAACTCCTCGGAGCCCCTTGAACCTATTGAGGGAGTGGATCACTATCTCCCAATAGAGCTTCATTGCGGTGTCCTCGTCGCGCAGGAGGTCCTCGACCGTGATCCCCGGCTCGTTGCCCTTCGTCTCGCCCAGGCCGACAGGGACCAAGGCCGGTTCGACCAGGCCGGCCGAGAGCATGGCCTTCAGGTCGGCCATCGTCCGCTGCAACGAGCGCTCGTTCGGCGCCTTCTCGGCCGGCTTGCGCCGGCTCAGGTACTCGGTGAATATCTGCGGCATGTTGTGCTCGGCGAAGTCCAGCAGCGGGTTCACCTTGCGGATCACGAACCTACTGCCATTGACACTGACACTCTTCCGGCCCTGCAGGCCGGCCTTGCTCGGCGCCCCTCTCCCGAACATGTTGCCTCCTCTAATAACTTGCAGTCGAATTGCGCACGGTGAGCCCGATGTCGCGGCCCGTGGTCGTGTTCGGATTGTCAACGAGCACGGCGTACTCGAGGTCGGCCGTCAGGATGTCACCCGAGCTCTTGAGCTCCGGGTCTCCCGTGCGCTGCTGGACCCTGGGGAGCCGGATCTCCATCGTGTGGAAGTACTCCGGAGTGGTCGTGGCGGCCACGATCGCGGTGCCACTGAAGAACAGAGCCACGGCTCCCTCGGTGCCGGATATGAACCGCAGCCAAGTCGTCGTGGTGTCGAATCGCTGAGTCACCTTGAGCATGATGTCCCGCTTCGTCCCGGGCAGGATCGCCAAGGTGTCCGTGCCCAGCTGCCTAGAATTGGCATCCGCCTTGAGGTTGTTGTTCACTGTGAGCTCGAAGCCGATCACGCTCTCGGTACTGACGGCCCCTTCACTCGCTCCGTACCGGAACTCGGCCCCAGTGAAAACGAACGGCGTCACCGAGGAGATGGACAGGATGAGCGAGATGTCGTCCGCGACCTGCGTGGCGTCCCGGAAGACCATGTCATAGGAGCACTTGACCGGGTCGCCCACGTTGGCCGTCAGCTTCATCGTGTTGCACCGCCCGCCATGGTAGCGCCAGGTCAGCGTGTCCCCCTTGCGCACGTTGAAGGAGAGGGCCGCTATCGAGTTGGCGAAGTTGCCGGCGCTGATGGAATGCAGGGTCGAGTTCGTCCCGGCCGTCGAGCTCACTTGGCCGGCCAGGGCGTTGGCCAATAGGAGCACGGACTCATGCGGATGCAGGTACTGCTCGAGCGCGCCCGTCACTTCCTTCCCCAGCATGACGCGGCGATTGTAACCGCGCTGCACGAATAGGCCATCGAGCTTCATGTCGTTCTTCTTGACCGTGAAGGAGCACGACAATGCCTCGATGGCAGTCGTGGCCGAGGCATAGGTGCCGAACGTGGCCTCCTTGCCGACCGCGACGTAGGAATGGACTACCGCCGAACCGCCGCTTCCGCTAGCCATATAGAATCCTCCTGGAATTCTCGAACGCCGCTTGCGCGGAGTAGAGGGTATTGTTCGCCTGCTTCATCAATGCAAAGGCTTCCTTGACGCGGGCCGAGCGCTCCGGCGTGGACCGCATGGCCTCGACGGCCTTCGGGAACCGCAGCTGCCTCGGGATGTCCAGGAGCCCGCGGCCCGAGGAGTTCGTGACTGGAAGCCCGTATGCCGTCACGTAGGAATAGAGCCACTTGGCCGAGAACAGCAGGTTCTCGCTCGTGCGCACGATGTCTCCGTTGATGTCGATGAGGGTGCGGTGGTCCATGTAGTGCCGCTTGGGCACCGTGTCGTTGAAGGCGTAGTAATCGCCCTGCTTCACTTCGGCCGCCAGGTCCGGACTCCTCGGGCGCCAGGAATAGTCGTAGCCAACCAGGAAGTATTCCTCGTAGCCCGCCCAATTCACAGGACTGCGCTCGTCCACGCCGAGCTGGAATATCACCATGGCGTTGGAGACGTTTGAACCTGCCGGGATCTGCCGGATGTCCTTGCCCATGATGGGCAGGAACACCTTCTGCGTATCGAGCGAGTCCCGGTTGACGTAGAAGTAGCGCGGCCCGAGCCAGCGCGACGTCCACTCGGGATTGGCGTAGCATGTGGCCAAGAGCTTGACGCCCTTGGTCTCGGCGACATAGGGCTCCAGCCACTTGAGCGGGATGTTGCAGTCGCAGATCTGAACGTAGTCCGGCTTGATACCGTGGTCCAGGAGCACGCCGAACCCCTTGTCGCAGGTGACGAGGTCGAACCGATCCCGGTGCTCCTTGAGGAGCGGGATGTACTCGGCCAGGCTCTCCCCCATCGCCGCCAAGACCAAGAACTTCCCCAACCCTGCCAGCTTCAGCTCGTTGCAGTCGCGCCCTCCTAGCTTTGCATTCTCCTTCGTGAACGGCACCCACTTCGTCTCCCCGAACTGGTTGTACACGGCCTGGCTCTGCTTCTTGACTGCTGAGTACCCCAAGATCACTCCCATTGCCCCTCCCTATTGGAACGCATACCTGGCCTCGAGCTGGACCAGGACGCCCTTGATCCAGATGTTGTCGCCCCCGAACGGCCCAAGAAAATCGGTGGATGCCGGCTGGCAGTAGAGGGCCGAACCGGAGAGCGTGAACTCGCGGCGGAAGACGGCCTCCATGTTCTCTGCCAGCCGCTGCACCTCTATCGTGAGGGTGCTGTGCGCGGTGTGGGCGCCGTCCTTGCGGTAGAGCCCGATGATGTCGTATGTCACCGTCGCCAGCTTCCGGGCCCGGCCGGCCCCGCCGGTGGCCCCGAGGCCCTCGAAGTCCTCCGTCTTGTTGGACAGCCGTACGAACACGGCCGGGTAGATGTCGCCGCGCAGGTTGGCCAGCTCGGGGTCCGTCCGGAACACGCTCTGCACCCTGGTGGTCAGCCCGCTAGACAGGTCCGGAGTCGAGGTGGTGGTGTTGTACCCGTTAAGCGCGTTCACCACCGCGCTCGTGTTCGACTCGTAGTCGAATGGCATTAGAGTGCGATCCCTTCCAGGATGGCCTTCAGCATCAGCTCCTCGCCTTGCTCACTGAGGTACATGAACTGGCGCTGGGGGATGTTCCTGGACTTGCTCCCCTCGTCGTGTACGCCGGAGTAGTCGACCATCGACATCACGCGGAGGGTATCGGCACCGACCATGTCCAGCCTAGGCTGGAGGACACTGCGCTGGCGGAGGTAGCCTGTGAGCTGGAGGAGCTTGTTGGAGGACCGAAATGCGCTACGCGGGATGCCGCCGATGTGCGTCTTCAACGGACGCTCACCGCCGGCAAGAGCTCCCTCCAGCGAGCCGTAGGTGCGCTTCAAGGCTCGATTCTTGCGGAGCCCGGAGTAGATCCGGTCGTAGGCATCGTTCGTAGATTGCTTCCTAGGAGCCCACTTCCCGTCCGGCCCCTCCTCCCTATCGAAGTGGTCCTTGAGGTCCTTGAGGCCGACGGCGAGGAAGGCCCGCTCGAGCAGAGACTTGGTATTGACGAGCGAGGAGATGGCGCCCTTCAGGGACACGTCCCACTCCTTCATGTCGAGTTGGAAGTGGATCATTGCCGCGCGTCCTCCTGGTCGTCGACCTCGTCCGCGTCCCTATCCCACAGTGTCGCGTCGTCCAGACCGAAGATCGGCGTGTAGCCCTCGGAGCTGGAGAGGAACAGGCTGCCCGTGCGCCTGGGCACCTGGGCTCCGCTGGTGTAGGCCAGGGCCAGTGTCTGCTTGCCCTGGAGGATCTCCTGCACCATGTCGTAGGAGCCCTTGAACATGGCCACGTTCTCGTTCTTGATCTGTGCATCCTGGGTCGTTGCCCCGCGCATGGCGAACAGGCAGGCGATGTCCTCGGCCAACGAGCGTAGCAGCGGCGGATAGTTCGTGGTGGTGAAGACAGCCGAGTCGTACTCCCGAGAGGCCGCCGCCATCACGAGGCCCTCGGCCCTATCTATGTGCCGTGTCAAGATGTTGGTCCCCAGGGCATCGGAGGTCGTGGTATTCCCGGAGAGCCAATTCGGGATCAGCTCTGAGAAACTGGTCGTCGTGGCTAGGAAGCCCATGCCCACCTCCTATCGAGCGTCAAATTAGACGGGGACCGAGCCTCGCTGTGCGGGCGCTGGTGCTTGAGTCCGTTCTGCTTGTGCGGCTTGCACAGCAGGCACCCTGCCCGGCGGTTCTTAGCTCGGCCCCGTTTATGATTCACTATGCCCCCGGAATCCCCATGCGGCGGAGCTGCATCCGGAACTTCTTGTCCCCGTCCCGCTTGTCCTTGAGGACCTTGACCAGCCGGCGCCCCACTCCGTTGCGCTTGGTGTAGACGGCGATCAGGTCCACCCCGCCCAGGAACGGCGCGCAGAAGTAGCGCGACTCCCCGATGCTGCCGTGCTCTATCTTGGGCAGCGACTCCCGGCCGGTGTAGGGCAGGAACTTCCCCTTCCCGTCGCGCTCGCCCTTGCTCCCCGGTGCCAGCGCGTCGGCCGGCAGCGGCACCTGGTGCGGCAAGACCTTCGTGTTCAACTGCTCCTCGACCTGCTCCTGCGACCTGGGCATCGCCGCCTCTGCTATCCCGGCTGCCCGCTCCTGCTTGGCCATGTACTCCTCCTTGACTCTGCTGTAGGAGTAGGGCCGGGCCGATTGCTCCCGGCCCTACTCGCTCTCAGCGGGTGCTACACCATCCTTACTGGATGGTGTTTACGATCTGGTACGCACAGGCAGAAGCCACTGCCCGATTTTGGAAGAGCTTAGACACCTGGACCATGTCGCCGTCCAGCGAATCCTCCCTCCACTGCGTGACCTTATACGGCATCCCGCCCTCGGCCTGGGTGAAGGTGTAGAGCGCGGAAGGCTTCTTGAGTCCCGGCGACCGCTCGACGTAGGCGAAGAACGCCATGTCGGTCCAGATGAAGGCCATCGTCTCCGACAGGCCCTCCGCCCCGGTGTTCTGGATCCCCGAGGCCACCAGCACCCGCTCGACGCCGAACAGGCTCGCCAAGAGGTCCGGCGTCACCGACTGCGCGGAGGTGTACATGATCCTCTGCACCGTCGAGGTGTGCTCCTTGGCCGCCCGGAAGGTCCGGTCGTCCATCGCACACACGTTCGGCTTCTTCCCGCTGTTCTGCGTGATGACTGAGGCCGCAGAATCCGCGTTGCCGAGCGGGCTGGACAGCGTGGTGTTCTGGCTCCACGCCTGGGTCGTGCTGAGCGAAGTGGTGTTGGCCCAATTCGCCGCCGTCCCTACCAATGTCGCCAGGTCGACTTCCTGCCGCATGAGGATCTTCTCGGTCAGGTACTCCGTCAGGTCGATATCCAGCTTGATGGCGGGGTCGGCATTGCGCCTGTCCCGGTCCGTCACGAGGTCCTTGAGGGCGTGCTCCTCGAGCGTGTAGGTGGAGGTGCTTATGCTCCACGACGCCCGGTTCGCTTCCGCCCCGTTGGCTCGCGCCGTCTCGGGCAGGATGAGGCTGTCACGGGAGTAGACGTGGTATACGTCGGTCTCGTGCAGGACAGGCACCATCGGGCTGAGTTCAGCCGCGATGAGGCCGCCGGTCTTGAACGCGACGGAGATGTTCTCTAGCGCCGCGCTCCTGTGGACTTGTGAGCTAAGTGGCATTCTAGTGCACCTCCGTTATGCGACTCGCAACCTGAAGTTGCTGATGCTGATGAACGCTTCGATCACAGCATCCGTGTTGGCACCGTTCTGGAGTGCGACTCCGACCAGCTTCGGCTGGAGTACTCCGGCGGTGCTGGCCGCTGAGGTCCCGATAGTGGCGTTGGCCTGCTCTATCAGGTATCCCGTCGCGGTTACGAACGTGAGCAGAGAGCCGGCCGACACGGATGCCCCTGCGGCTACCTTTGAGTAGCCGTACGAGATGACGGGGACAGCCTGGTCAGTCGTGCCGCTCTGCTGTGCTATGCCGAGAATGAACGACGTCTCGGTGGGGATCTGGATCAGCCTGACGAATCCGACCGACAGGGCAGTGTCCGGAGCCACCACGCGGTACGCGCTCAGGGTCGCGGCTGCGCGCAATGATTTCTGCGCGCCCTGCGGTCCTGCTTGTGCCATAGGTGTGTTCTCCTATTGCTTGGGGCTGCTGCTTCGGCTACCTAGGGTCCACCAAGGCGGCCTTATCCAGCCCCGTGCGAGGAAGCCTTGTTAGGACTTCCCGGCGGAGACAGCGATCAAGGCGTCCCTGTAGGAGACCTTGTTCTTCTCCGCGTACTGCTTGGCCCTGTCGGCCACGGCCGAGGCCTGCGCCTCGCCGGACTCCGACTTCTCCTTCGTGCTCAACCCCGAGCCCGAGCCGGCCTCTATGAAGGCCAGCACCAGGGACTCCGCGGTCGAGTACTCCTTGTCGGCGACCTTGAACTTCCGCTCGCCGGTCAGATCCGAATTCTTCAGGAGGATGAACGCCGCCTCGCGCTGGGCCGGGACGATCTTCTTGTCCGCCACCAGCTTGTCCAGGGTAGCGTTGATCTCCCCGGTGCGCCGCGTGTCGCGCTCCTGGCCGAGCTCCTTGCTCGCCTGGGCGAACTTGGCCTCCGCGGCTTCCTTGCCCTGCTTGAGCTCCGCGTTCGCCGCGCCGGCGTCGGCCACCTGCTTCTCGAGGCCTACGGCCTTGGCGACCGCTTCTGCCAGCTTCCTGACTCCATCGGCCACTTGCTGCTCAAGCGCGCCGATCTGCTTCTTTAGCTCGTCCATTTCTTGTCCCTCCTTGAGTTCCAACGCTTGGTCAGCGTGGCTGAAATCTTGCTCTATGCTGCGCGTCTCCACGCCCTCGCCGTAGGCCCGGACCTCCGCGCCCACCCTGTACATCGAGTCTTGGATATCCTGTAGCGAATGCACCGCCGGCGTCTCGGCCCCTAGCAGGGCCACGGCCTTGAGGGCCATCGGGTGGACCTCCCCGCCCACCTTCGGCCTTATGAATATCTCGGCCGACACGCGCTTGTACGCCTTGGCCTGGATCAGCTCGTAGACCTTCTTCGGGATACCCGAGAAGTCGGCAAGGAGCTTGGAGCCCTTCCTGTATACGTGCTCGATCCAGCCCGCCGCCGGCAGCTCATCTGCCGCCAGGAGCTTCTGCCCTTCGCTGTGCCCTAGCTTCAGGTATGGCTTGAGGAATCCCTTGGTCTTGGCGAACACGGAGACCAGCGTGTCGAGGTCGGAGGAGCTGTACTTGTCCCCGTTCCACTCGCCCTCGGCGAACACCTCGACGCCGTCGATCCCGAAAGTATCTAGCATGGCCAGCTTCCTGCATTCCTCGCACTTCTCTTCCTTGCCCTTGCAGCAATCCATAGCGTGCTCCTTGGCCTTGATGGCGCGCTCCTGGGCCTGCGCCTCGGCCTCCGAGGCGTGGCACCCGAGCACTTCCCCGGTCGACTTGGATAGCAGGCACCATTTGCCCTCGCGCTGCTCGATGTCCATGTCGCGCTCCTCCTTGATGCTGGAAGGCACATGCACCTGGCTGGATAGCGGCATCAGCTCACCCTCACTAGTTGGTACCTGGCGTTGACGTAGACGGTCGGCGTCGAGGCCGTGGTCAGGGACAACACGGCCACCAGCGGCTGGTTCGCGTCGAGCAGCCACGGCGGGTCGAAGGTCATGTTGAGGATCGCCGAGCCTGCCGACAGGGCCCAGGCCCCGGTGAACATCCGGAGGCCGGTCGTCGTGCCGTTCTGCCGGAAGGAGAGGTCGTTGAACCCGGCGGTCGTCGTGATCGGGATGGCGTAGAGGTGGCTGACGGCTATCGCCAATCCGGCCCCTGGGGCCGCGACCAGGCTGGTCGCCCCGGTGTCCACGAAGCTCGTCGCCGTCCCGAGCGGCAGCCCGGTCCTGGACGATGCGTCTAATATTCCTGCCATAAAGATCCTCCTTGATTCATAGATCCAGCGAACTATTAGCCCTGCTGTAGCCGGCCTTCTCGCAGGCCCGCTCGACGTCCATCTTCTTGATCACACTGCCGATCCGGAAAGCCACGTATGCCACGCCAGCCGTCATCGCCAGGTTGAGCAGCAGCGCGGCCAGGGCCAGGAGCGCGACTGCCGAATCCGCACGCCGCCGGAATGTACCGATCATCGGTGTCCACCCTCCACGTCGCCCACACACGGGAAGCGCTCCGCTACCCAGGCTTCCGGCTTGTCCGGGTTCTCGTGGTGCCCGATCTCGTGGCTGAGGCACCCGAGGTAGGACTTGCCGATCTTGATGGAATCCTTGCGCCCGAAGCGGCGGCTGAAGATCGTGATGCAGGCTCGCGGATAGTAGTCCGTGCCCGCCTTCCTGCGGCAATGCTCCTTTACGGCGAAGTCGTCGCAAGCCAAGACGTTGTACTTCGCGTGTCGGATGCGGACACAATCGGCCGCCCTGTAGCCGGCAGAAGCGCAGCCGGTGAGCAGGATGAGCGCGGAGAGGGCTATATGCTTCATGGCATCCCCAGGCACTTGCGCTTCTCCTTGGCGAGGGCGTCCTTACACAGGAGCCCGAGCTTGTCCATGTAGCCGCCGCATGTCTCAATCACGTCGTCTACGCGGGAGTTGCAGCGGTAGCGGGTCATGCACCCCGGCAGGAGCGCCGCGAAGGCCAGGAGCATTGCGGAGAGGATGAAATATCTCATCAGTTCATCGTCCACAGCGGCGCGCACATCGGCTGGGCCTCCATTTTGTGGCATGAGGCACACTCAGAGTCAGGCGGCACTCCATCGGGCAGGACGGCGTTCTGGATGCGCCCGCAAGAGCCGCAGATTTCGAGCATGACCATCGGGAGGGCGGGAGCAATCACCGCTCCCACCCAAGCACAAGAGCCTTCTGCGGGAGCGAGGCTCCCCATTTATCTCTGCGCCACGGCGTCAGCAGAATGCTTATGCCCTTGAAAACCCTGCCGCAAGACGTGTTAATCCTAGCTGGGTCGACTAGCGGCGCGCCATGAGCCTGCGTGCAGGTTGTCAAGATGAATTTGCCAGCGATGTGTCCTATTCTCACCGCCCCTCCCCAGCCCTAAAGGTATCGAATCGGTCTATCAGCTTCGCAACCGCGTAAGCGGCTGGCCCGAACACGATGACAAAGAGGACTATCGCAAGACCCTCAAGCCTGGCCACGATCTTCATGCGCCCCTCCTGCACACAGGGCGGGCCACCCACAGGCGGAAGACGAGGCACACGATGAGCCAGGCGATTAGGAGTCTCATTTACACTCCGCGAGGGTCGGTCCTTCGAGTCGGAATCCCTGGACCGTGGCCCCCGTCGAGATGCATACCGAGTAGGCCACGGCGCAGTTTGAGCAGACCACCATGCCCCCTAGTTGGTAAGCGGCGGGGGTTATCGCCTGTATCTGCGCCAGCGTTCTCTGGTAGGGCAAAAGATACCCACCGGCTATGCTGGTGTCCCCATTGGTGCGGACGGTCAAAAGGTCGGTCGTGCCGTTGGAGCTGGACACGCGCATGACGTAAGTCACGCCCACGGCCCCGGTTATCTCAAGCAGGGTGTCGTCTGGCGTCAAGTCCGATCCGATGCCAACCTGGCCGTTGATGGCGGCACCATTGGTGATTGAAATATACTGCGTGTATGCGTTGGTGCCTAAGTAAAGGGCGTTTAGTCCGCTGAGATAGCCTCCCGAGCTGTCGGCTCCCATAAAAGAGAACTGGTTGTTCGTTGCGTCGCGGACCTCGAAGCCGACGGAACCGTTTGCCTGGACTATCCCTATCGTGTTGGCGTTATTGACCGCATCTGTGCCAGGCCCGACGTGGAGCAGTTGAGCCGGGGCCACATTCCCGATACCAACTCTCCCGTTATCGGCCCGGACGATAAACGCCGGGTCCGTGCCAGCCGTAGCCCCCGTAGACACCTGCAAGGCCGCGTTGGCGTTGACGGCGGTGGGGCCGATGTTGACGGTGCCGGAGGAAGCGTTGACTTTGAGGACGGTGTTGCCGTCGAAGGTGGCTGTGCCCGAGGAAAGATGCAGTTTGGTCGCTGGAAGGAGGGTGCCAATGCCAATCAGCCCGGTCCCATTCCCGGCCACCACCATAGCGACATTATTGTTGCTTCCGAATTGGAGGCCGTTCGTCACATAGCCCTCGAAGCCCAGGTTGGAAGTCGTGCCGTCGCTGAATAAAGTCCCGGCGTCCCCGATATAGCCGAAAGTCGAGCCGCCGCGAAGCCACTCCATCGCCGGGGCCGTGGCGTGGTCGATACTAAGCGGAGAAGCCGGGCTTGATGTGCCGATACCGATTCGACCTGTAGTGGTCAGCGAGGTTGTCGCATTGCCGTCCACCGTCAGCGTCCCAGAGCTCATGTGGAGCTTGGTGGCAGGAGCCTTGATGCCGATGCCGACGAAAAGATTGGCCCCCGGCAAAAAGTTCATGGCGTAATCAGTCCCGTTGCTGAAAGCGAGCGTTGTGCCTGCGTCGGCCTCAAGATAGCAACCGTAGCTGGAACAAAAGCTGCCCATTCCAGTGTCATTGTCGGAGCTTCGCAGGTGGAAGTTGGCCGTTCCGGCCATTTGCATGTCCAGCAGAGTCGTCGCGCCCAGGGCATTGGTGTCGGTCCCTGCCCCGATATGCAGGGAGTTGGGGGAAGTTGCCCCGTGCCTAAAGTTGGCAGGGTCCGATACGCCTATGCCGACATTGCCGTACAGGACCGTGTTCCCGTTATCCGCCCTCACCATGAAAGCTGGATTGGTCCCCGCCGTCGCCCCCGTAGACACCTGCAAGGCTGCGTTAGCATTGACAGCGGTGGGACCTATGTTCACAGGGCCGGTCGTAAAGCTGGAAAGGCTATCTTGTCTGATGCGGAAGATACTCGTCCCGGCATTGTTGCGGGTGTCCAAGACGAAATGCCCCGCCGTGGCTGAAGTGCTTTGAATGACGGCAGAGCCGGAGGAAACGAAGATGGCCCCCGCTATCGAGCTTGGCGTGGCCCCTGCGGCCCCAAGAAGGGTCAAGACACCACCGTTGGTGAGGTCAAGGCCACCGAGGGCGGTCCCGGTCGAACGTGTGTCGGCGGCTCCCCAATAGAGCTGGGTGGCCGTCATGGTGGCGGGTGAGATGGAAGTCCCGTTGACGGCCACGGAGAGGTGCCCGCCGCCGGCCCAGCATCGCGTGCTCAGGCCCAAGATCAGTGCCGCTATCGCCGATAGATTCCTAGGCATGTCAGTACACGAACCCCTTGTGGTTCACTGCGGCGTTTCCGCCGCTCACGTTGACGTAGAGGGCCGTGTTCGCCGTTCCGCACATGGCCTCGGAACCTTCGTCCCAGGACCGGATCAGGACCGAGCCGGAGGAGGCGATGACGGTGTAGGCCGTGGTGCCGCCGTCCAGGACGCGGAGCGTGTAGTCGGCGTCCGAGCTAGCGTCCAGGTCGGTCAGGCAGTTTCGCCTGCCGGCCCCGGCGGCCGCTATCGTCACGTTCCCGGCCGTGAACGTCGGGCCGATACGGCTGCGGATCTCGACCGGCCCGGCGAAGACCAACACCGGGAGCGCGGCTAGCAAGACGTATAGGATCTTCCTCACTGTTCCCCTCCAGTCTTCAAAATGGCCTTCTGCGACGCCTTTATGAGGTTCCCGCCCAGCTCCTGCAAATCCTCGAGCGACGGTTCCTTTCCTGGCTTCACGTAGCTGTCGCTGCTCTTGTAGTCCTCGAACTTCGTGACGGGAACGAGCACGCTCCTGCAATTGAAGTGGAGCGGCGGAACGATCTGATTGGCGAACTCCCCGCCCTCGAATATCTGCCCGTCCAGCTCCCGGCACACATCGGATGTGCGCTCGTCCATGATCGCGCTGAACTGGTAGGCCTCGATCACCTGCTTGGCGAGTTCGTCGTTGTCCCAGTAGGACTTCCGCCCCCTATTGAAGATGTCGGTCGTCTTGGTCCGGACGAACGTCTGGACCCAGCGCTCCGTCGCCTCCGGGAGCTCGGCTTTGAGGATCTCGAAGATCCGCCCCGGCCCGGCACCTTCCTTTAGGAGTTCGATCATTGTAGCCCTGGTTCGCTTTGTGAGCAGAGTCTTGTAGTCGCCGACTAGGCCGAACGACTCGGCGTTGAGCACGGCCAGCATGTCCTCCGGCAGCAGCTCATCCTGGTCGTTGCGGAACTTCTTGGTGCCGTGCGGGAATATCTCTAGGCGGGCCCTATCGTAGGACTCCAGGAAGAAATCGCGCATCCACCCGCGCAGGACCGTGTTCATGTCGCGCAGGTGCTTGGGCTCAATGGTGTTCAGCCGCTCCGGCCGGAAGTTGCCGACTAGGTTGCTAGAGCGGAGGTCCTGGATGTAGGCCGAGTAAATCTTCTTGGCCGCGGCCGCCAGCTTCCGGGCTATGTCCTCTTCGGCCGTGTCGAGGGCCCGGGCTACGAACTTGAAGTCCACCTTGCGCTCGAAGGAGGAGAGATCCCTATAGATGCGAACCCGCCCGAGCTCAGTCAGCTCCTTCTCCTCTGCTTTTGCATCGGCCTTCCCTGCATCCAGGCCTGCCTTGGCCTTCAGGAGGTCTAGTGGGTTCGGGGTCTCCGGCACCTCGACAGGCCCCTCCGGGAAGTTGAGCTGGGCCCGGAGGTGGTTGATCTCGTCCTCGTTCGGCTTGAACACCCGGCCGCTCACCGCCGTCACCCATAGCTTTGCGAACTCAAGCTCGTCATCCAGGGAGAGGGGCAGGAACTCAAAGGTGCACGGAACATCTCCGAAGTTGGCCTGTACGAGGGGCCGGATCAAGCGCAGGTTGATCTTGCGGGCCAGGCTGTCACGGTCCCGCTTGATCGTGGCTGAGAAGAGCTTGAACTGCTCCTTGCCCAGGGAATACGACCCGCCGCCTGTCTTTTCCCCGCTGATCCCCATGAGGTCGGGGACCAGGATACCGCGAGCGATGATCATGTTGTAGTACTGCAAGGCTTTAAGGTAGGCGTCGGAGGAGTCCTTGTTGGCCTGGACGAAGTCGAGCAGTGCGCCGTCCGGGATCGCCAGGCTCGACGCGTTCTGGATCGTCTTGAGTGTATTGTGGAAGGCCGTGATCTTCCCGCCGTCCCAGGAGTCCGGGTACCGCCCGACGACCGTCGGGCCGGCGAAGCGCTCCAGGTAGATTGCCAGGAACTTGTTGACGAACTTCTTCGCCTTCCAGGCTATGTGCACGGCCCGCAGGTCCGATTTGCCGTAGGGGTTGCCAAAGTCCGGCTGGTAGACATGGTGCAGGAAGAGCTTGGCATCGAGCGGCTTCTCGCCTCGGGTCGTAGACTGCACGATCCTGGTTATGTTGCCGTAGTCGTCGAGCTCGAACTTGAACCCGTGCGGCGGCCTAGTCTTGAGCGACTCATAGGTATATAATCCATCCACCAATTTATACACCGGCTCTGTGAGCGAGAAGCCGAACTCATAGGAGCTCAGGACATCGCGGAGCGCGTCCTCGAAGGAGCTGTCTAGGTCGCTAGAATCCTGCAGCTCCTTCAGCGAGGTCTCAACATACTCCTTGACCGCCGTGTCCTCGCAGGTAACCTTCCACCCCGAATTGATCACCATGTCCTTCTTGAAAGCCACTGCCACCTTGACCTGGTCATCGTCCCGCATCTCGTCGTATATCTTATAGCTGTTGCCGGGGACGAGGGAATCCGGGTTCCAGGGGAAATAGTAAGAAGGCGAGTAGTAGCTCGATTTGTAGAGGGACTGAGCCTCGAGGGTGGACCCGATGAGCGGCGGCTGGCCCTTGGCTCCTTCCTGCGGCTTCTGCTTCGACGCGATCAGGTTATTCTGCACTCTCCCTCTGTCCACCCACGAGGATCCCGTGCCCGCTTGCTAGCCGCTCTTGTCGACGAAGGCCGATGTACATTTGGTATGCGATAGCCCAAGCCATGATGCAATCGTCGTGCTTGCCAGCTATTGCAGATAGTGTACCCCCTTCGTCGCGAAATGTAAACATCTCCGCCAGCAATTCTAGGTCATGCACCTTAAATTCTGGAGAAAAATGCTGCGCGTCATCCTCAAATTCTCCTTCTATAGCAATCCGAAATTGGTCTAGTGCTATCATCTTGGACTGCTTAGTTGTCTCGAACCCCGTTTTTAACTTAACTTGCCCAGAAGTTGACAAGCGCGTGTCGCTCCTCTTGGCATACAGGTGCGGATACTGGCAAATTTCCTTTAACCCTAGCAGCACGGCGTGCCCGTGGTTATTGAGCTCGACAGCTAGCAGCGCGTTGCCGTAGGCCCGCCCCCATCGGTCGCAGACACGATAGAAGTTATCTACGCCTGTCCGTGCTCGGTACCGAAAGGCCTGCCGCCGCTTCGTAACATTGTAGATCGCCAGCACCGAGTAATCCATGCCGACTCCCTCGGAGGTATCCGCCCCGGCCGCATACACGCAGCCCGACTCAGGCTTCTCCCAGGCGATGTAGTCATCGCCGACTTCAGCTGGAAGGTGCTCTTTAGCATACACCTCGGCTTCTCGGTAGAGCACCTCGGCCTTGCTGCCGTCGAAGTAGGTATTGCCGCTAGCCAGGAAGCAGGTGTTGTCGTCCTCGGCCATCTCCTGGTGGAACAGCTCCTTCAGTGCCTTCTTCGCTGCACGGCGGTACAAAAACTGTGCGTTCTCTATGTGTAGGCCGTACTTTTCCTGCGCGTATTGTATCAGCGCGTGCTCCTCTTTTGTCTTATCGTTGTTTATCGTTGGGTCCAACGGCAGCCGGTACTCCTCCTGGAAAAACCAAGGGTGGAACAGCGCTTTGCCAGTTGCTTTCATGTCTAAGTACTTATCTCGACCGTGGTTGAACCCGTTCCCAGTCGACTCCATCGTGATGTTCGTGCCTGGCGATGCCGCACCAAGTGTGCGCTCGATCTCGATTGGATCGCAGTAGCAGTACTCCGAGATGTGCAGGTTGTGCAGCGCTGTCGACTTGATCTCCAGGCTCACGAACATGTCCGAGTGGATATCCGGGAACGAGAGGGCCGTCTTGCTGTCGTCCTTCAGCTTTGGTTTGAGCCGATCCGGCAACGACAGGAAGGCGGTGCGCACAATCTTCCAGAGATAGCCTAGCGATTCGCGATCGTCGGAGAGCACGCCGGTAATGTTGTTCTTGTGGTGGATCGTCTCGTCCAACCACCACAGCAACCAGAAGGTGGACACTCCGCCCTGCCTGAACTTCAAGTCAAAGTGGTTAATCGGCTGACCGGCCAAGTAGCCCGGGAGGACATGGGCCAAGATCCGGCGCTGGATGGCATTGAGCCGAAGGTACTGCAGCTGTTTTCGCTTATCCCGTATCTTATAGAGGTGAGTGAGCCGCCAGACCTTGCTGCCGTAGGTATCGCGGAGCCGGTTTGCTGCCCGCATCAACTCGATCGGCATGCTATTCCGGTGCCTCAGGCTCCTCTAGCGATTCTAAAAAGTCGACCATGTCTAGGTGCATGTTCCTAGTCTCGATGCGCCCAGTCGGGCCTCCAGTCATAAAGGACTCGTTCTCAGCTAGCTTGCCGATTGTGTGCACGATGTCCTTAACCTCCTCGGCGGACAGGCCCTTTATAACATTCCCCTCCTCGTCCATCGTGCCCTTGAAGAGGTGCTGCACATGGGCCACAGCGTTATCGTTGGCTGTCAAGAGCCGAGTCCAGTCTCGCTCTGCGTGGCGCACCATTTTCTTTTCAGCCTCTACTCGAGCTTTATAGGCTATGCGTGCCCGCATCTTCTTGCGCTCCGTACACCACCCGGCAGTAATACGATGGTACTGAGCCGGTTCTAGCCCGTGCGCACGCAACGCATCATATATGGTATCTTGGCCGGCCAAGTACTCAGCCTTAATGATGTTTATATCAATATTGTTAATATCTCGTGGTGCCACTTATACCTCTTGCGCCGACAGCGAAAGCTCCTGCATGCTGAAGCGCATCGCCTGCGGCTCAACTCGACCGCCGCACTGACTGCAGTTGGAAAAAAATTGCACCATTATGGGGTGCTTGCCCTCCACGTCTACACTCAGCACCGTACCGAGCTTGTCGAGGAACCGCCCTACGTTCGCAAGCTCAGCTCGCTGATAGGACTCTTCCGAATCGCTATAGCTCTGTGGGAGTATCGTCTTAACACGCACGGTGTTCCCGATAGCAATAGCCATGAGCTCTCCTATTCCTCAAAGTACCAATCATACTGGCACTTCCCGCAGCGAAAATGGTCCTGTAGCCGCGTGCCGTCTGCCTGGACTGGATACATGATGTACATCACCTCTGCCGGATCCCCGCACTGCTGGCATGGGGGCACGACACTAGGCCCTGCCCTCTGGCGCGCGCAGGAGGGCATTGACCTCTAGCATCGCTACATCGCGACCGCGCAGGTAGCCGGTAGCATAGGCGACCTGGCAACAGGCCTGCTCTTCTGGGATCCTGGCACGCCGCTGATCCCAGAACACCCGCAGCCTCCTGGTCATCCGTGCAGCCAGGTGGAACGGCATGGGCAGGAAGACGTACTCGTCCCTGTCCACGCGCCAGTAGGCCAGCCCATAGTACCATGGCGGCAGCGGTTCGCCTTCCTTCAGGCTCTTGGCGGCTAGGATCACGCGGCGGCCTCCGCCGAGGCTGCCCCGCGCAGGGCCGCGACTTCCGGCGCGTCCATCGCCAGGTCCTTCACCTGGATCTGCACCTTCCCAGCACTTTGCCGGAGCATCTCGACCTGTAGTTGCTGCATCGCCTGCTCATCCCATGTCGGCATGCTCGAAGCCGACCGGCACGCCCAGTTCTGGGCCTCGACCCACTTGCGCGGGTCCATCTGCGCGGCAATCAGGAAGCACTGGATGGCGGCCTTATGGTTGCCGAGCTGCGAGTAGCAGTAGCCCATGTACATGTGGTCGTCCTCGTTCGGCTTGTACTGCTGGAGCTCGATGTATATCTCCAGCGCCTTCTTGATCTCCCCGCGCTGGTAGAGAAGCGTCGCCAATGCCCGGCGCATCTTCAGGTTCTGCGGCATGAGCTGGAACACCTCCGCGAACAAGTCGTCTTGCTTCTCCGGCTCCTTCCCGGCTATTGCGAAGATCATCCGCAGCCAAGCATCCGGGAACTTCCTGTACGCATCGAGCGCCGCCTTGGCGTCGCCTGCGACGAACAGCTCGATGGCCCGGCGCTGCTCCCGCATGGTGCCTGCTATCTTATCCGGATCCTCGAACACTACCTCGACGGCCAACTCGCTCGGAGATGCCAGGCGCAGGAGGTACGTTTGCCCGTATGTCAACTGGTCCTCCTTGACTATGACGAGGCCGAGCTTAGCGAACAGGTTCTTCAGGCTGCGCTCGCTGAACAGGTTGATGTGGTTCTTGTGGAACAGGTGCTCGAACGACGCCACGCCGGTGCCAGAGGCCTCATCCAAGTCCGAGAACCACCGCGGCGTCGAGACCAGCAAGTGCCCACCCTCTGCGAGCATGCCGGCATACTTGGCCAGCTTCTTGTCCGGCTCCGTCACGTGCTCGAGTACGTGGTACATGGAGATCAAGTCATACTTGTGCTTCGGCTCCAGCTCCTCCGTGATCGGGATGCCGTAGTAGTGCTCGGCGAAGCGCCGATACGTCAGCGTGTACTCGCAGCCCGTCGCCCGGTGCCCGAGGGAGCGCAGGAAGGCCGGGAAGTAGCCCGTGGCGCACCCGACGTCCCCGCAAACCAGCCCCTTCTTGCCCTTCAGGAACTCGCGCAGGAAGGCCGCTATGTAGTTCTGCTTGTGCGTCGTCGTCAGGAGGTTCGACACCGTCGGAGGCGGCCGGTACTCCTTCCTATAGAACTCCTTGATCTGCTCCTCCGACTGCAGCGGCACGAGGTGGGCCGCATTCCCGCAGTTCTTGCACACAGCCACCCGGCCATCAGCGTGGATCGGCACCTGCTTCCCGTCCTTCTCGTACATCACCTCGTGCCAATCCGTCTTGTCACAGATGTAACACGCCATCAACTCGCCTTGCTTGAAGTCTACTGGAACATTAGGTGCCATTCGCTCCTCCTTTTAGATTGTTACCGCACAGCCATGCACTAACTTAGCCTTGTACAATAATTCCTCGTACTTATCCAGTGGAAATGCTTGGTCTGCGTCGCTGATGGACTTCGCCGGGTCCTCGTGCAGCTCGATCAGGAAGCCGTCGGCCCCAGCGGCCAAGCCGGCCAAGAGCAGCGGCTCGACTAGGTCCCGCCTACCGGAACCGTGCGAGGCGTCCACGAGGATCGGCAAACCGGTCAGCCGCTTGACAGCCGCGATTGTAGACACGCTGAGCTCCCAGCGCACATGGTTCATGAACGATGAGGAACCGCGCTCGATCAAGAGGGGCGAGCAGCTCCCCCTGGCCAGGTACTCGGCCGCGCCGAGGAACTCGTCGAGCGTGGACCCCGGGTGCCGCTTCAATGCCACGACCTTATCGCAGCTGGCCAGCTCCTGCAGCAGCGCGTAGTCTTGCATGTGCCGAGCTCCTACCTGGAACGCGTCCGCATAGGGCTCGATTGCGCTGAGCTGCCGGATGTCGAGGACCTCAACTATCGTGTACAATCCATTCTGCCTAGCAGCAGTAGCGAAATCCTGGAGGAGCTCGAGCTGCAGGCCGAACCGCTTGGGTGGATACGTCCCGGCCCGGTACACCCCGCCCCGCATGAAGATCGGCTGCGGCTGCGTACGGCTCAGGAAGGTGGCTATCCGCATTGCCTGCTCGGGGCTCTCGATAGAGCACGGCCCAGCTATGACGCGCAGGCTCTTGCAGCTCTGCTGCGGTACGGCGAGCACGCTCGGGTACCGCGGCTCCGGCCCCCAGGCGCGCCTGCTGTCGAAACTCACGCTGCTACCGCCTCCGCCTTCGCTGCCTGCTCTAGGCCGAGCACAAAGGCCTGGGCATGGGCCAGCCTGGCCTGTGCATCCCGGCCGTAGACGACGGCAATCACCTTGCCGCGCGCATCCATGATCCCGGGCTGCCACTCGTCGGTCGGCTTAGCCTTGATGTCGAGGACGCGCCACGGCCCGCGAACAGGGCTGGCTTCCCCAACGGCTACAAGCGATATCTGGCGGCTGGCCGGGTCGAGCCCATTGACCCGATACCACGACCCGTAGATCCGCAGCAGCTGCCCATTAAGCAGGCTGACTGCATCGTGCTCCCGAGCCAGCAGCTCTAGCAACCTCGTCAGGACACCTACCGCTCGTCTGCGCAACCTGCCCTTCCAGTCCTCTTCCGGTTCCATGTACCCTCCTCACTCCACGAACTCGAACACCTTGTCCCAGTCCTTCTCGCCCAGCACCTGCAACAGGCGGTTCCCGATCCGCACCCCCACTAAGCGCTCGCCTGTTAATACCCGCGAGAGGTACGAGGAGCTCGTGTGCAGTCGCTTCGCCAGCCAAGTCTGTGTCCTCCAGCGCTGGGCCAAGATCACCCGTACCCGCATCCCGCGTACCCGCACGCGCAAGTGGGGCATGGGTCAATAATTGTACTTCGCCAGCACCTCGCGCTCCCACTCGGCGTTCACCCTAGCCTTCAGTCGCTTCGAGGCACGCTTGAATACCGGAAGCCGCTCGGCCTGGAGGAGGTGCAATTGGTTCGAGAGATTCCAGCCGCGCTTCTCGACCTCGTGGTGGAACCCGCCGTGCGAGAGCTCCCGGTGAAACTGCGTGTCGGTGCGCATGCGCCGCTTGATCTCCGGGATCACGTCGTAGCGCCGGCAGATCGTCTCCACGAGCTGCGAGTGCCGGACCAGGTTGAGCTGCACCGAATCCATGGCGTGGTTGCGCGAGTACTTCGACAGCCCCTCGCGGAGCTGCCGTACCATCCCGAGCCGCTCGTACCGGCTCATGCGCTTGATGGTGCCCAGGATCGCCCGGCCCGAGGGGTCCAAGCCGAACAGCACGAGGTCGTTGATGTTCACGTGAGCAGCCACCGCATGAATGCGAGGAACACGATACCGGTACCGAACCCTAGGCAGAACTCATCGCGCACGGACTGCCCCCCTGGGCTCGACCGTGACTGTGATCCTGTTCTGCACGAACACGCTGAGCCCGGTAGCTAAGCTGAGGATGCCCAGCCAGCCGAAGACGATGGCATAGGCGAACAACATCCTGTTGAGCTTTCTATCGTGCTCCTCGTCCTTGCTGGCCTGGGCTGCGTCGACCGCTTTGTTCACCTCCGCGTGTGCCTTCAGCCGCTCGATCTCGCTCTGTTGCTTGGCGTCAACCTCGTCCATGGACCCTCCCTGTGCCCTTGCACGCTTTGCACTTAACCTCGCCCTGCGGCACTAAGTCATAGTAGCCCTTCCTCTTAGTCGGCACGATCCTGTGCGGTATCACGCGCCCTCCGCCCCAGCAGGCCCCGCACTGGACCTCCCTGCGCACCTACAACCCGCCCTTCAGGAAGTCGAACACCTTGTCGACCGGGATGTTGATGTTGGCCGCGATCCCGTAGGTGAAGTTCCCGTTCACGCTTGCGTCGTGGATCGGACGGTAGCCGCCAGCAACATTCAGCGTGAGCAGGTGCCCGAGCTTGCCTACCCAGGGCGGCAGGTCCAAGTCGGCCAGGCGCGGGGCCAAGAGCCCGACGGCTTGCTGGACCCTGTCCGCCACCGTGGCCGTCGTGATCCCGGCCGTCAACTGGAAGCTCGTGTTGCCGTGCTCTGCATTTGAGAGCACCGCTACTCCGAGGTGCGCCCGGCGCCTGCCCCTGTCAGTGAGGTGCAGGATCGGATAGCACGCCCCGGCCAACCACTGTCCGTCGTGCAGCTCCCGCTCGACACAGGCATCCAGCTTCATCGGCGACTCCAGCTCGTAGCCGAACCGGCCGGCCGACGCGCTCGATGCCAGTAGTACGATAAGCACTATGCTCTTCATTCCTCGTCCTCCTTACACCCGCACTCCGGGTCCTCGCAGATCGGATTGATCTGCTGCTCATACGGCACTCCGGCCGGCTGCGTGCCAGGCTTCCATGGGTCCCGTGGGCCGCTCATCGCTCCAGCTCCTCCTTCAAGCGCGCCCGCTCCGCCGGCTCGCTCCTACTCATGCTCCCGGCGCGCTGGCTGTAGGCCCACGTCGGCGTGTCGCAGTACTCGATCCTGGCCCCGACCTCGCGCAGGCGCCTGTAGAGCTCCAGCCCGTCCCAGTGCCGAATCCCATCCTTGAACCGCAGTTCGTTGAGGAAGGCCCGGTTGAACACTGCGCCACCGGCGTGGTGGTGCACGCGCGGGTCTTGGACCTTGGCGTGCCGCCTCCCGTCGACTCCTCTAATGTAGAAGGCCGGGTATACGGCCTGCGCGCCGGCACTGAGCTTCGAGCTGATCTCCTGCCAGGCTACCTCCCAGCCGTCCGGGTCTATGGAGTCGTCTGCGTCGAGGCGCATCGCGTAGCGGCCCTTTGCCTCCGAGAGGGCGATGTTTGAGGAGGAGGCCAGGCCCATGTTCTTCGTGTTGACCACTAGCCGCTGGTCGCCCCGGCCCAGGCACCGCAGGATGCTAGTGAGAGTCTCGTCCGTCGAGCCATCGTCGACTATGACGTGCTCCTTGCGTGGGTACACGATGCCCTTGGCGGACTGGACGGCGGCCTCGATGGTGCCATGCGCGTTGAAGGCGCAGGTGTAGATGGAGAGCTCCGGTAGGCGGTTGTGCTCGAGGAGGAACTGGTGGTCGTCCACGTATTCGACGACCTTGTCCAGGCTCGCATTGGCCCCGACCGCCCGCAGCACCGCCTCGAGGACCTGCGCGTCCTCCGGATAGTCCATCGTCAGCCGATACTTCCGGCGCACCTCGGGCCTTGGATCCATCCTGACAATCTTGCCGCCGCCGTCCTTCACAAAGTAGCTGATGTACTCTGTCGGCTCGGTTCGTAGGATGGATGCAGCCCGCAGCACATCAGCAAAGATCACTTCGATTCCGGCGCCATCGACTATGGAAGGCGAGATCCCGTATCCAGCACCATCAGCCTCACACTTGGCCAAGAGGTCGAGCATGGCGCGCTGGTCCAGGAGGATGTCGTCGTGCGTGACGCGGATGATGAACCTAGCCGGCCACTGAGCCAGGACGGTCGCCATGCGGTGGAGCGGGCTGGCGTCGTGCCCGCCGTAGAGCAGCGTCCCGTAGCGCTTGGACAGGTCGAAGAAGTCCGGCGTCTGCCCCTCCGGGCAGGCCAGTGCGATGGGGAGCCCACACCCGCGGAGCCGATTCAGGATGTGCTCCAGCGCCGGCACCCCCGCGATCCGCAGCAGGGCCTTGCCCGGCAGGCGCCTGCTCTCTAGGCGGGTGCAGATGACGATTAGCGCTCTGTGCATTGCAATTGCCCAGGCATGCCGCTGCCAGCATTAAAAACTACACGCGCGCAATCAAAGCATCTAAACCAGCCTCCGCTGCCTTTGATGTGAACCATGCGACAAGCCCTACCGCCACCGCTTCGCATTACCGCCTCCGTGCTGCTTGAAGCTGGACCGCTTCTCCAACGGCACCCCGGCCAGGGCTTGCATCAATCCAGCCCCAAGAGAATACCTGGCCTTGCACCGCAGGCACTGCACCTCGCCCTGCCCAAGCCTCACTACACCTACAGCGAACCCTTCCCAGAGGCACCCGCAGGCCCCGCAGCGATCGACATAGGGGTGGTAGAGGTCCTTGGCCCAGTCCTCTGCGAATAACTTGTCTGCCTTAGGCTTGGACACGGAGTCCCTCCAGTGCCGACTGCTCCTGCTCGGTGCTCTTCACTTCGACGTCCCCAACGAAGGCCCGCTGCGGCGCGTCGTAGGCCATCCACGACTCGCAGGCCTGGCACTTGTAGGTGCTCGGCAGCTCACCGAGCTGACCCCGGCGCAGCACGGAGCGCAGCTCTACCATGCGGTACGACTGCCAGATCGAAGCCAACGACTGCTCAGGCACGTGACCAACGATGATCGACTCCTGCAGGTCAATACAGCACGGCATTACATTCCCGGAAGCCGCGACCACGAGGCGCTGCGACGGGTAGGCGCAGTACTTCCGGCCATAGGCGGCCGCGTCGAGGAACTTCTGCTGCTCCGGGTCCCAGAGCTGGTGGTGCTCGGCCGCGTTGCGGTCGAAGCAGAAGTGCTGGGAGACGCGGACCGAATCCCCGTATTCCTGCCGCACGGCCTCGTAGAACCGCTCGTGCCTGTTCGCCTCCGACACCACGCGCCGAACCCAGAGGTTCTGGTGCCCGCGGCGGATGAGCTCGTGGACCACTGCCTTCACGCGAGCCAAGTCGCTCTTGACGCGCATCTTGCTATATAAGGTAGGGTCGAGCGAGTCGTGGCTCACCATCACCTTCGTCGCCGCCATCAACCCGTCGAGGGCCGAGTCCTTGCAATAAGCATTGGTGTTGACGAGGAGATCGTGGAAGGCCGGGCCGACTACCTGACCGTGCATATCTATCCCGACGATTCGGATCCGCCCTGCTGCGTACTTTAGGATCGCCGAGTAGTATGGGTGCAGCGTCGACTCGCCGCGCCAGTTGAGCTTCAGTGCCGGGACACCGAGGTCCGCGCACTGATCTATCAAGGCAAAGGCAAGCTCGGTCGGCATGAAGCGGGCGCGCGGCTTGCCGTCTGCCGACTTCTCGCGGATGAAGGAATCGAACTTGCTATCGGCGATGAAGCAGAACGGGCACTCGAGGTTGCAGACTGCTGCGAGTTCGAGGTCTACGGAAAGGGGGACCTGAGGGTCCTCAACCTCGGCTCTCGACCAGGAATCGCGGTAGGCCTGGCGGGAAGGAAAGATCATGCTCCACCTCGAAGGATCGAGTTGGTCAAATCCAGTGCAATTCCAGGTACACTGCACACACCAGCATTGTACTCCAAAAACGCAAAAACGCAAAGGGCAAACCAGTAACTACTTCAGTAAGAAAAGCAAATTACTTGATGTTGTATTCTAGAATGCTAAAAAGCCGCCTACGCGAAGCTTTATTCCGCCTAGTATGAAGTGTCCCGTTGCACTTGCGAACATACCACCGCTTAAGCTTCTTAGCATAATCGCGGCTGCACTCCAGACGGGCTGCCAGGCGAAACGTTGGCATCCGTACCATCTCGCGGGCGTGCCGCTTGAAATCTATTGCGATGGTGCGCTGGCGCTTGCGGACTCGTATGAGGCGGCCGCCCAGCTTCTGCATCACCTGCTGCGTCAACTTCGGCCCGAGGATCGCGCTGAGAGTATCGAAGTTCGACACCTTGTCCTCCTCTCCGTCTACCTTATAGCATCGGTGGCTGCCGAGTCGATTCCCGCCCCTAACTTTCTACGACTCTCTTACCTCTATAAGATCCCCAATGTATCACAGTTGTATCAAAAACTTTTTTCCAGTATTTACTAATCTACTACCACCTCTGTCGCCAGCCATCGGCCGAAAATTACGCCTACTAATCTACTACCCGATAAAACTCTCGAAAATCCAGGGTAGTAGATTAGTAAATGCTAAGCTCAGGAAACACCTAATATAGGTATAAACCATAATATAAACTCCAATAAAACCCAAAAGCTCTTTTTTTCATGAAAATTCAAAGTAAGTCAGCCCCCATAGTGGCTCGACCGTCCGGTCCCGTTCTATACCCTCTTTACTTTGAATTTTCATGATTGGCAGCCATTCTGATTTTGACAAATTCGATCAAAATTTCGACCAACTTCTGGGTCAGCCTCTTTTTAGCCCAAAAGGACCGCATAGACTGGGCAATTCCGATCCGGTGCCCTACGGAGTGCTGGATGCCCTTTTTCCTGCCTGGTTTTCCGGCTCGATTCCTCTTTCCATGCATCCCCTTAGAGATCCGGTCCCGGTGCGCTCGACTCAGCCCGCCGGCATGCCCAGGTCCTCTTACGAAGCCGCTCGCCGGGCACTGGCAATCGTAGGGCGGGATGCGGTGGATCCTGCAGACCTTCCAGGACGATGCCTTTTTTGCTAGGCTGTAGACCTTAACTCGCGGCCCTGTCATTTTATACTGCCGCACCACATCCCCGTACCGATGCTTATCTCGTGTTCGCCGTGATGCCCAGGCTCTGCACTCTTTGCACAGCGTGCTGATCCCGTCTCGCCGCCGGCTATCCTTAGAAAAAAACCAAGTGGGCATCTGCGCGCCATAGGAGGAGCAGTTTATGCTGGTGCAGGAGCGGTAATCTTCCGGCAGGATCGGCTTTTTAGAGCTGCTCCACTTGTACTTTGCTCTCCGCTGTCTATGCTTGGGGTCGGTGATCGGCATTGTTCCTCCTTGCTCTCTTCCTCATCCCCGCCTAGCAACCGAGCTCCTACGCGATCCTAGGAGCTCCCATGTGGCTTAAAAACCTGCTTACCTTGCTCTATTTCCACCCTCTACCCGGGTCTCGGCGTGCCTGTACCTGGCTATGCCCGTCTCCTCGTCGTAGTCGACCAGCTCGTACCGCACTGCCTGTAGCTGGAACCGATCACCCTCTCGGATCGCCGGCCCAGCCCTTTGATAGATCAGCACATGCTCGAGGTATTGGACCGCGACTATTAGTCCGTCGAGCGGCCCTAAGTAGAGCCTAGCTTGCACGGGCATACATCGCACACGGGCAAAAGTACGGGCCGGTGTCTGCTTTAGGATCCCACTCAACCACTGCTATCTTGCAGTAGCTCCGGCCCTCGTGGTGCTCGGCCTGCCCGTGCCTGCAGCGACAGGTCGGGCTACGTCTTCTTCTCGCCATAGCCTGGCACGAGGACGAGGAAGGAGTCCACCGCCTTCTGCGCGTAGTAGATCATGCTGACCAAGTCGTATTGCCGGTCCCTGTCCCAAGAGTGCTGGAAGTCGCAGCCGAACTTGACCACCCTGGCCGAGCCGCCATCGAGGCCGAGCTCCTTCGAGTACCAGGTCGTGCAGCCGTTCCACTTGACCCCTCCGATCACCGGATGGTGGTAGTAGTCGTAGCGAACGTACTCAGCCCCGCTCGCCAACTTCTCGATCCTCGGCTCCAGCCAGAAGGACCCTGGATTCGCTGCGGCCGGGATCATGCCCAGGTCGACCCAGAGATACAGAGTCCACGCGTCCCAATCGTCGCCGATCCTGAAGTTCTCGATGGAGTACTGCACGCCTTTATAGTTGCCGACCCAGCTCGTGTTCTTGCACAGCTTATTGATCGTCTCGGTGGATTCCTTCGCGATCATCCTAACGCCTCCCTCTTGAACCAAAGCCAGCCGTCCTTGTCCGCGCAGACCAGCTCCCAGCCCTGGGAGCCGATTAGGTTGGCGTACTGTGCTATGCCCCCGCCTGACCGCTCGCCGTCGTACTCCTTCTTGTACTCCCACTTCCTGCCGTGCCACTCAGCCTGCTGCTCTGCGATCGCCTGCGAAGTTGCCGTCCCTCCTAATGTTCTGTTCATGCTGCACCTCCTCTACGCGTTCCTGTCCCAGATCGGCCACTTCCAATAGCCGCACGGGCACCGCTGCTCCTTCGTCGGTACCTCGTGGGCCATCGTGCACTCGAACTTCTCCCGGCAGACGGGGCACTCGTGCAGGTGCAGCTCGCCTTCCCGTATCGCCTTCACTTGACCGGCCTCAGGAAGGTGTCCAGGCTCACGACACCGGGCGGCCGGACCCTGCCCACGAACATGTAGTTGTGGAGGATCACGTACTCGGCCAGGATGAGCACCACGAACTCGGCGAACTTCGAGTAAATCTCGTCGTGCAGCTTAGGCGGGCTGAGTGGCCTGAGCTCGCTTATCCCCAGGCTGTAGCTGAGGTGAGTCTTTCCTAGAAGGTAGTGGGCGAACTCGGCCCGGAGGTCGAGGGCCAGGAAGAGCCGGAGGAGGTCCCTTATCCCGACCTGTCCCAGCCCGGAGAGGAGCGTGGCGGAGGTCCTAGCCCCTAAGATCCCCCGCAATCTGGCCAGGTTCTTAGGGTCCAGCGCCACCCACCAGGCCGCGTAGCGGTGGAGTTCGCCCAGGTACTTGCCTAGAGTCAGGGCGTGGACCCGCACCCGCTCCTCATACTCAGCCTTTGTTAGCGACCCGCCACTGCCCAGCCTAGCGCGCCACTTGGCCCGGAAGCGGCCGAACCGCCTGATGTGAGCTCGGCTCGGCCGCCCCGGTTTCCCGAGGCTCACCAGTAGCTGCTGGCGCAGGGCCGGCTTACTTCTTCGCCGCCTCGCCATTGCCGAACCCGAGCTTCTTCAGCAGTGCTTGCCCAGCCGGGATCTGTCCAGCTGCCTCCAGCGCTGAGGCCAGTTCGGTCCCGCCCTTGGCCGAGAAGAGGTCCATCACCGTCTTGACACCTTCCGGAGGCGTGCCCGCGTTCACGATCACCTTCACCTCGGCCTTCTCCAGCGCCTTGGCCTGCTCGATCCCGACCGCCTGCGATGCCTCGATTCGTCGAAGCGTCGTCAGGTATTGCTGGTAGGCCTCGTTGGCTCCGATTTCCTTCGCCAGCGTGATCTGGGCGGTAACAGGCGCCAGCTGCAGGGCCTTTTCGGCCTCGGCCCTGGCCGCGCCGGTCGCCTCGATCCCTTCGGCTGCTAGCTGAGTGGCCTTGAGCTGCCCCTCTGCCTGGAGGACCGCCTGCTGCTTGGCCTGGTCGGCGGCGATCAGGGCGGCTTCCTTCGCGATCTCGGCCGCCCTGGCCTGCGAGACGCGGAGGATGTCCATCTCCTTGTCCTTCGAAGTCTTTTCGGCTACGCGGATGGCCTGCAAGGCCTCTTGCTCTGCGACCTGCACCTGCTTGTTCGCTTCGGCCGTGCGTGTCCCGACGGCTTGTTTGGCGACTTGGGCCTGGAGTTCGATTTCCCGCTTCGCCGCGATCTCGGCGATCTCAGCAGCCTGGTTGTTCTTGGCCACCTCGGTCCTGGACTCCATCTCGATGTAGGACTTCTTCTTGGCCATGATGTTGTGGATCACCTGCGAGTTGTCGGTGTCGCGGATGTCCATGAGCTCGATGCTCTTGACAGCTTCCACGCCCCAGTTCGGGAGCTGGCCCTTGACCTCTGCTGTGAAGGCCTCGCCGAACTTCGATCGGCCCTGCATGATCTCCTCCAGCTTGTGGCTAGCCAGTATTGTCCTGACTGCTCCCTGCACGATGGCTACCAGCTGGCTCTCTAGCTCTTGGAAGGAGGCCACGCGCTGGGCGGCAGTGTTCGAGTCGGCCACCCGAAAAAACGCCTTGACATCGACATGGAACGGCAGGCGCCCCTCGTCGTAGGCCTCATAGCTCTTGAGGTCCAGATCGAATACAGAGACGGGCAGGACTGCCTTCGTCACCCCGAAGAGGGGCACCCAGCTCGGCCACTCATAGTAAGAGTTGCCGCTGGCCGTATCCTTCCCGTAGCTCACTGTCTTTTTTGCATACTGCACGATGTGTACCTCGTTGGCCCCGACCACTCGTCGAAAGAGAGCGGCGAGGAAAAATGCGAACCCGAACAGCCCGGCACCTGTTATCCATGTCATCATTTGATCACCCCTAGCTTGCGATTTTTACTCCTAGATTTTTTGTCTGCATAGCAATCGCGCGGCCTGAGCACCGGGTGCCGTGTAGCATTGAGCATCATTATCAGCTCCTCCCGCAGCTCAGCGAGCGTGGAGCCCATCGGGGCAATCGGCTCTTGCGTGTAGCCGTCCGGCCTGCATCTGCTGTCGTAGAACACCTCGCGGATCGTGAAGAGCGACTCGGACTTCCTCATGCCCTTGAGCTTCCGGCGCTGCTTCAACACGCGATGGTTCCAGGTCACGCTAGCCTCCTTCGATTTCGAGTCGATTGCACGGCTTTGATACTTCGATCTCGACAGTGCCGCAATCAGCGAGGATGGCCGCCATTGTTTTAGCTCCTGCTGGGTTGGCGGAGTGCAGAGTGATCTTGGGCAGGCATCGGTTCTTAGCCATTTCTCGTAGGAACCAGGCTACCGGCTCGAACGTCTCGCTGCACGGGTAGGGCCGGGACACCACGCTCCCATGGGCCGTATCCTCCATCATCACCCGGTGCGAGATATCGTGGTCGATGCTGACCTCGGCTACCTCCAGTGCCGCCAGGATCCGAATAGCCTCTGTGACAGTTCGGGCTAGGTGCCAGCCCTCTGGTGCTGCCCGGATGTCGTCGATGTAGAGCTTCATGGCTCAGGCAGAGTCCAGGCGTAGAGCATCAGGGCTAAGCCTAGGACTATGCAGACCAGGCGGGAGTAGAACTGCAAGGGGAGTTGAGCTTCCTCCATCTTTAGTACCTGCCTAGATTATACCTATTTTTTCGTTGGCTATCGCCATCAGGATCTCCCCATGGCACGGGAGCGGGGAACACCAGCAGGCGAGGTCCTTGCCGCGCAGTTGCTTTCGTGCCAGCTTCGCTATGGCCGTGTTTTGTTCCAGATAAGCTTTGTACAGCTCGATGGTTGAGCTTCTCGAATCGACATACTGAGTCGATTGGATCTTGCTCGGCTTATCGGAAAACGGGTTGCCGAATGGAGTCGGGCGCCCTATATAGATAGCAGACGGCGGAGCCCGATCTGTTTTGCAATTGTAGAGCTTGAGACCATACGGTTGTATTATTTGCATGCTAGATCCTTTGCATCATGACACTTGTGCCTACAGTCCATCTTGTAGCAGGCCCCGCAATTCCCCCTCAGGCACGGCTTAGAGACATCGGACGCGGGCCAGCGGTTTTTCCGCTTCACCTTCGGGATAACCCGGATACCCATTATTCCAACGCCTCCGTTATCGTGCATTTCTTCCCTGCCATTATGCGGGCATAGCACCATTGGTCCGTTGACCCGTCTCCTGGACACTCGTGGGATTTAAGAGCTGCCCTAATGCGAAAGCCAGAGACATCCAGGCGGGCTATTGCCTGACACTTCTTGCCGTATGGGGGATGCCCGCAGGAGCATGGCTTTCTTTTCATTTCATCCTCCGCGCCATGAAAATACGGCGGCATGATCTACAGGTAATTCGTCGTACGGGCGGCCTATCGAACCATGTCCACAGTGTTTTTGTCCTACCATTTGTCCCGCAGGCTGGCACCACCAAATCGGATCGCATGACGTGCAGTTTCATTGCGTGTCCTCAGGCTCTCGGCCAAGGACATGATTGGTCTGGTTAACCAGGGGCCAGGCCGAATGCCCCTCTCGCATCGTTGGCGGGTGTATCCAGGCCAGCCACGCCTCCAAAGCCCGCCTGTGCCGGGCGAGGGCGTCCTTCAACGCCGCGATCTCCTTCATTTTCTCTATGATACAATCGGTATCGTGGGACATGGCATCTTTCAGGTCATTTATTTCATCGGCTTGGGCACTGTACTTAGTGTCTATTCGTTCGCAATGCTCGCAATACATGACTTTCTCCGTCGGATCCATCTGTCCTCCGTCCTTTGGGGTCATGGCTTTCCCCTCCAACTCGCGGAGGTTGGCAAGGGCCTCCGCCAATTCAACCCTGCGCTTTGCGTGTCCCGCGCAGTTACAGGCAACGGTGGCGCACATGCCGCTATGCTCGGTTCCGATGTATTGCGCCGCCTCAATCACCCTCGTCCTCGCCGCCACTCGCTCCATCAGCTCCACCTGCTCATTTTTGTGTCGCACATAGTCCGCGAAAGACGGAGGCTCCTCCACCTCTCGCCAGGCCAGCGCGGGGGCGGAGATTGCGTCAAGAACCTGGCACCTTTCACAGGGCTCTGTCATTTCCTGAGGCGGGTTTATGCAAACGCAGGAAGGTCCCCACCGTGCCAGTGCTTCCATAGCCACCGCCAGCCTCCTCTCCGCGACGGCGAGGGTGTCCTCGCCGCCCCCTCTCTCATCATCCTCGTAGCATGAATTACACAGCGGCTTGGGCCAGTCCTCCGTGTCAACCAGGACGACACCGAAATGACAACGGGAGCAGACTGGATTCGGGGTTGGGGAGGAGATGGCGGCGAGGGCTTCGTCGGAGTGGATTCCACAAACACAATCCTTGCCCGCCGCATCCCGTATAAGAAAAAGCGCCCTGGTCGCCACCGCCAGCTTCGCCTGGGCCTCGGCCAGCTTTTCTTCCGCGGTCATGGCTTGGCCCAATCGATTCGTTTAGATGCCCCAACATGGTCTGCGCCGCCGTCGCGCAACTCTTTCATCCTTTTGGCCCAATACTCCCCGCTTTCACCCTGAAACATCGTGTTGCCTACCAGAGCGAATCTCCACCCGCTCAACAGAGATTCGTATGACTTGGCATCTATTTCTGTCTTGACTTCTGGTGTTAGTTTCATACCCTACCTCCTCGCCAACCACCGCCCCAGGAAATACAACGGCGCAAGCGGCCAGAATAGTACTGGAAAGATTGCATCCTCGGGCGGTAAGCGGCGTTCTTCGGCATAGCCAGCCAGGATGACGGCTCCTGCAATCCAAATCAACCAGACCGCTAGTAGTATCATCGCGCCTTCCTCCCCCGCACCTTCCGCAAGTCGGAGGGGTCCCAAAGCCAGCCCTCCGCGGCCACGATCACGGGGCTGCCATAGACACCATCAACAGTCAAGACCTTGCCCGCTTTTACTATTTCTTTCATTTTTTCATCGAGGCCGTGGAGCGCCTCAGTTCTCCTTAGCCGCCCAACAGCCCTGACCTTATCTCTCGGCTTGAACTTTGCCATGCTTCCTCCTTGGACGCCAATCAGCCATGCGGGCGAGTGCCAGTCGAATCCCGAGCTGTTAATCTCGCGCTTACGGGCTTTGCTTTTCCGCATGACCTTATCCGGCATGGGCCAGGTTTTAAACTAGCGCGACCTAGTACCCGGCGTTCTCCCATTCGCGTTTCCCCCTTTCGGGCCACGCCAAAATCTGTCATTTCATGTCCTCGGGATTGAGGGCGAGAGCTTCTTTGGCATCGTCGCTGTTTCCGTCAGCACAGTAACAATGCTCGTCGTGTTCGCAGTTTTTGGCACAGTCGGATATTCGCAGCAGGCGTTTGTCCTTCGCCTCCAAGCACCGCCCATGCCGGGCCAGCTCGGCCTCAAGCTCTTTTATCCTAGCCATCGGCCCTTCCCTTGCCGTCAGGGTAATGCCGTCCAGCTTTTCTTCCAACTCCGCTATCTTCTGCCTCGACAGTCCCGTCACGGCGTCCAGGGTGCTTGTGTGTAGGGCGAGGGAGGCTTCGGCTTTTTCGGCGCGACAGAGCGCGGCATGGACGTGTTCGCTTAAGGCGATGGCTTTCAACTCCGCACCTTCGGCCCTGGACTTCATGGCGTATTGGTCTTCTCGCTCCGCGTCAAGAATTGATTGAAGACCCTCCCTGGCCTCGCGCTCGGCTTCGAGGGCGGCGTCTTTGGCGGCGCACCCAAGGCAAATGCTGGCCTGGAAAGACTCTTTGGCTGCCATGATCGTCGGGTCAGGGTTGAAGATACGGCCCTGCTCCGGCTCACTCCGATGGCTTAACGGCGTTGGGTCGGTCATGCGGCCTCCCTAACGGCGTTGGCAAGCGTGTTGAAATAGGCTATCTCAGCCTGGGCCTTGGCGAGGTCTTGGCGGAGGGCGCGGACCTCGGCGGCGAGAGTCGCCTCATGCCATAGGGCGAATTGCCCACAAGCGTCCACCACTTCCAGCGCGTTGTCTGCCTTTTCCCTCGTCGGCCTCATGGCTTCAATATGCTCTTGACCGTGTAGCCAACCGGCTCAAGGGCCTTGGCAATAGTTTCTGGGCCGTTTGCCACGCCGGTGATACTCCCCAACAAAAGTATGATCCCGCCGAACAAACACGGCGCAATGGTTAGCGGGCTCTCCTCCCACCGGGTTCGTTCTCCACGCACCAGGCCGAATGTTAACAGCGCGGCCCCGAAGATTAGAGCCAGTCCGCAAATAATGATTGTCGCCGTTGCCTCTATCGCTGTGTGCCTAACCGCGTGCGGCCAAAGCTCCGCAGCGGTCTGCCCGAGCTTCAACGCCAGCGCGTCAAGACGGATTAGTATTTCGTTCATGTTGCCTCCTGTCCTTTCAACGCCTCCTTGGCCTTCTCCATAACGATCATCAGGAATCCATTGCCAATCACATTCAACTTGCACAGCAGGGAATACTCGGCGTGAGCCAGGATGTCCATGAGGTCATGACGAACCTTCGACTCCCCGTCTAGGACCGCCGCGAAGCGGCTCGCGCAGTAGGCGACCATATTATCGGTCCCGTGCTCGGACTTGCAGAGGTGGCAGGCGTAGCGGCTCATCGCGGCCTCCTATTCCAGCCCGTTGACCGGGACCCCGAGGCATATCGTCGCTTCTATCCCACCGTCCCGCAAAATCTCCTGCATCTTCTTCGCCCCGATTGGATTGGCCGTGTGCAGGGAGACGATGGGTCCCTTGCCGTTACGGAGAGCCTGCTCCCGCAGGAACCACGCCACCGGCTCGAAAGTCTCCCCGCAGGGGAACGGCCTTGCTATCGAATCCATGTTGATGCGGTGGGATATGTCGTGGTCGAGACTCACTTCGGAACACTCCTGCGTGGCCAGGATTTTGATGGCCGCACTCACCGTCTTGGCGTGGACCCACCCCTCAGGGGCCTTGCGAAGATCGTCAACGTACAGGCGTACACTCATTTTATCCCCACCTTCTTAAACTCCCCCGATTTCTCCATCGTCCCGGTAATCCTCGCCCATAACTGTACCAGGTGCGGGCCATGCTCCCTGTCCTTGACGGCGCGGCTAATTCTTTCAAGGTCCATCTTGAGCGCGTAGACGGTCATGATTTTGCATGCTCACTCTTCGCTTGCATGGGCCTCAAATGTCCACCCACAACAACACCAGCCATGGAGGAATAGGGATACCTGCTTGAACTTATAGCACGGCCTGGCCCGTTTGTCCCTATGCAAGAGGGCAAGTGCTGCATGGTAGGCTAGATCCACTTCGGTGTCACCCATTGCTTTCTCGCAAAGGCACGGCGCGGGAGACCAGCACGGTGTTGCAGTTAAAGCACACTGTTTGCAATTCGGTTAGCTGCATGGCATGGTTGTGGATTTGCCGAGCCCAGATTTTATGCGCGTCGTTGCAACGAGAGCAGTACGCCCGCTTCCCGCTCTGCATCGTAATAAATTTTGCTAGGCTCCAGCTCTCGTCAAATTTCATCGGCTTCCTCGAACCTGCATCGGAGGCTCATTAGCGGCCATTGCAATGTCGGGGCTGTGCTCAATGTAAGCTCTCGCCACCCCGTCCAATAGACTCGGCGTCCTCCGAGCCGCCAATCCCAGAGCCACCGGCCATGCTTCACTTCCTGCACTGTTGCCACTTAAAATGGGATCTCGGCCAGCTTTAGCTGGTCCTCTACGTAATCGAGCACCTTCTGTACGGCAGCCTTTCCTTTTAGGAACCGCAGCGAGTGGCAGAGCATCTTGCGTGCTCGTTGTAGCCCTGTCTTGAGCCCGCGCCTCTCCGCGCCCTTGTCGTGCACGCGCAGTCGGCAGCCCGGGCAGATGATTCCGTCCTCCATTGCTTGCTTTAGTCTTGCTGTTGACACGATTCCTCCAGTAAGCTTGTCCACGCATCCTTAGTTAAGCCGAGGCGTAGGCCGAAGTTGAACTCTTTGTTAAGTGTGCCGGCTCCAGTCAATGCCTGCCAACTCTCTAAAATTCGATCCCTGTGGATAGAAAATACTCGCTGGGCGTGGTTCCAGACGGCTACAGCACAGAAGGCTCCAGCGGCAGCCCAGCGGTCTAGCTCAGCAGCCTGAAGCCGTGTGAGCTCTCCGTCGATTAGCTTGACTTCGATGAGCACGGCTCGGCCGCGGAAGACTGCTGCGATGTCCGGCTCCCCGCTCTGGAACTTCCCGCCGTGCCGCTTTTTGGCCCGAGTGAGCGGGATGGAATTGAGCACCTTTATCAACTTAGCCGTCACGTCGTTTTCTCTTGGCCTCATGCTGGCTGTCGTTGTTTCGCAGGTTTTTTCTTAACGATCCTGACGTCAGAGGTCAGGAACTCTTCCGGGCTGACCCACTTTCGCTTCTCTGCCCAGCAGGTGTGGGAGTAGTCGATGTCGACTTCCATCTTGACATTGACAGCTACGAAGTGCTCGAGGCAGTACTTGATCTTTGGAATCAGCTCGAGCTCGGACCGGTGTACATCGACTTGTACTTCGTCGTGTACCTGGTTCATGAGTTTCGTTTTCTTACCGAGTAGTAATCTATCTATTCGCCATTGCCCGAGCTTGACCATGTCAGCGCATGAGCCCTGCACGAGTCGGTTAACTCCAATATAAGACTCGCTGCTCTTCAGGTGGTAGCGCCGCCCGTATTTGTTGAAGATGTAGCCGCGACGGCCGATCGAGTCCTGGATGGCCTTTGTAAACTGTTTGATCTTCGGGAACTGCTTGTGGTAGTTCGCCAAGAATTTCTCAGCCGAGTACAGAAGCCGAGAGTGTTTGCCGTCCTTGATTAGTTCGGCCTCAAGCGGTCCGGGGTTGATCTTGTGGGCTACCTCCCTCGATAGGGCCCGGAGCCCTTCCCACTGCTTGCTCGCTGACATCACACGGTGGTCCTCGAGGCGGGATGCTAGTTCCTGCGGCGTGTAGGTGCAATGGCTCTTGCATAAGCTCGGCAGCTCGATAGCAGCTAGCTGAGCTAGCTCGATGGCCCTGACTGATTCGTCTACAGGCACGTTGAGCTGGATAGCGAGCTTGTTGCGTCCCATGCCGTATATGATGCCGAAGTTGATCTGCTTGGCGAGCTGCCGGAAGTACTCATAGAGCTTAGGGTCCTTTTCCTTTTCCGGGAAGTTTGTGAACACCTTCCGTGCCGTGGCTGCGTGAACGTCACCGCCTTGCAGGAGCGTGTCGAGGAGGAACTGTTCGCCGGCATACTCTGCAAAGACGCGGAGCTCCATCTGCGCAAAGTCGAAGAAGAAGAGCGAGTACTCTGGCCCGCGGGGCACGAAGGCCCGGCGAGTCTCTAGGATCCTCTCTGTCACCGCGCTCGAATCGAGCCCGCTCTGGATGGCCGAGGCTATCGAGCCCGTCTTGGTTTTAGAGCTGAACTTCTCGAACCGTGTGATGTTCTGGAGGTTGGGTTCCCGGCAGCTCGCTCGGCCCGACACGGTGCCGTGAATGAAAAAGTCGGAGTGGATCAGCCCGTTTGGATCTGCGTGTGTCTTTAAGAAGGGCTGGAAGTAGGTCCCCAGCATCTTCGATTTGCTCCTGTAAGCCTTTGTGAGCCGAGCCAGCGGGTCGTCATAGGTGGCCAGAGCCGCGTCGTCTAGGGATGGCTTCCCCGTCGGCGTGAGGGCCACTGGCTTCAGGCCCCTGGCCTCCAGGGCCAGCCAGAGCTGGTCGGTCGAGAGGATGTCGAACTTCTTGCCGACCAGCGCGTAGGCCTCAGCCTCTAATTTAGCTAGGTCGCCTTTGAGTTCCTCCACCGCTGACCGAACGAAAGGGATGTCGAGTTGGATGCCGGCGATCTCCATCCGGGCAAAGGCCGGGATGCACCCGTTCTCGATTTGGAGCACTTCTATTAGCCTCGGGTCCTGCAGCTTCAACCACCGCTCGCGCTCGAACTGTAGCCGCTTGAGCACCAGCACCGTATCTCGGATGGCGTAGGGCGACTCGATCTCGTGCGGCACCTGCGCGTGGCCGAGCTCGGGCGAGAGTCCGTGCTTCTTCAAGTAGTCCTTGATCGTATCGCCTAGCTTCAGCTCGCCCATTTCCTTGGCCAGAGAGTCAAGGTTGTAAAACCGCAGGTTCTCGTTGTAGAGGTGTGCAATCAGCATCGTGTCGAGTACTCGCTGCGGCGGCTCGAGGCCCTCGACGGATAGCATCTTGATGTCGAACTTGAAGTTTTGGCCGGCAACGATGCAGCCCTGGAGGATCGGCTGCAGGTGCTGCAGCGCGTCGATCGGCACCTGGTCTGCTTTTTCCTTATGCCCAGGGCACAGCTCGATGCATTGCTTGCCGTGCTTGTGCTTAGCTGGCGGCCAGGCCTCCTGCCACCTCGGCGGCTGCTTGCAATGAGCTGGATGCCCGACGTGCCGAAAGTTCCAGTAGCCAGCCTGGATCGCCTCGCCGTCGTAGAATGCTGCAGCTACGCCAACAAGCCGGGCCCCGTGGAAGGCGCTCAGTCCGCTGGTCTCTAAGTCGAGAGACACCAGCGGTTGCTTTGCAGCAGCCTTGCAGAAGGAAACAAATGTCTGGCGAGTTGGATTCCAGGGTACCACATTGGCTGTTCGAACTCCGGCTAGATCCGGCCAGATGGCGGCCGGAATCGGGTCCTCCTTCGAGGCCGGCAGCAGAAGCTCCTCTTGGCTCACTTGGCTGCCACCAGAGCTAGTGTCTTGTGCATGCCGTTCACAACGGCCTGGTGCCCGGCTGCCGTGTAGACTTTGTGCTTAAGGCTCGATGTGAGCACGATCACTGCTCGATCCCTCGGCTTAACTAGCACCGAGCGCAGCCTGGCTGTCGTCTCGCGGCTCAGGCGAGGACCGTTAGATTTTGTTCGATGATCGAATACGGCCTGTGCTGCCGCTATTGCTGCAGGGCTAATGTTCGGCTGTGCGGCCTTCAGCGCGTTAGCGATCTGCCGCTTGATCTTGTTCTGCTCGGGGTTGGACGGGATTCCTTTTGGCATGGTAGGCGACTCTCCTTTTCGGCGACTATCGACTTCATTATTATACCACAAAATCTATGCTACCAGGCTTCGCTGAATAGGATTTTATCGGAAGGCTCGAGCTCCTCGAAGGAGTTATAATTCTTCCACTCGTTGGGCCCGGGGATCTTGAAGCCGGCCTGCTGCTCGATCTCTTTGTAACTCGCGCAGGACTTGTTGAAGGTAGCATACTTGACTGGGTCTTCCCATCGACCGCACCCGGCAAATAGGGCCGAGAATAGTTCGCTGAGCGTGCTCGCTTGGTGATACGTACAGCGCTTGGCAAAGTCGCAGCCAGGCCGAAGGTGGTCGGCGATGAGCGGGAACCGATCATGGATGACGTTCCACACAGCCATGGCGACAGCTGCAGTGTCAGCCTGTTCGCACACTTGCATGCGCTGAGCTAGGTAGGCCTTGAGGGCCCCCAGGTTCGACGCGAACTTGTAGTTGTGAGTTGCTCCCAAAGGAAATATACAGCGCGCCGTCTGGAAAGACCCCCAGCCTTTTTCGAGGATCTTCTTGTAGAGGCGTTTGAACTCCTTCACGTGGGCGATCACCTCTGCGTAGAGCTCTGGATCCCCACCGTGGGCTGGATCGAGCTCTATCGGTAGCCGAAAGCCGGCGTCGAGTCGAGAATTATCCCGGCACCCTTGCGAGAAGAAAGTCTGGAGCCTGGCCCGAGCGTGTTGATCGAAGGCAGAGCGCGAGGCTCCCCGGACGATGAAGGAAAAGAATACCGGCTCTACTGCCTGTGGGAGAGTCTGGCCGGACAGTGCTGCCTTCACAACTTTGAAGCGATTTTCTGGGGAGACAAGTGGGCCCTTGGTCTTGTACTCTTCGTTGCCCCATGTCGCTACGGACACCTCGAACATGATGCGGTAGGGGTTCCTCGGCGCGTCGATGAGCTCAACGCTGATGCCCTCCACCCCGACATGGACCTTTGTCTCGTCATTGCTGATGTTCAATTCCGGCAAAGTTCCCATAGCGCGGCGTAGCTCATCCGTCTCCTGCTGCTTCTTGTTCTCTGCCATCTTTAGTTCGCCTTCCATGTTATTTTCTCCTTTCGATTTCGTGTCCGTGGGATAGGACTATCTCGCCCTCGGGGCCCGTCAAGAACATGTCTATGCAGCTGTCGTGGATGAACGCATCCCATTCCTCCACGAAGGACATGGGGCTGTCGCTAAGCTTCCCGCAGGAAAAACAATCATCGGCTCTCTTTTGCTTATAGTCTGTCGGGTAGATGCCGCCGCACGGTGGTGCCATCAGCTCCTCCTTTTAAGTACTTCTACTTTCCTCTGCAGGATCCTGGCCAGAGTCCTGGCCGATCTTCGGCCGCTGTCGAGCTCGATAACCCGTTCTCCAAGCTGTATGCGCGCTGATAATGATAGGCTCCTGTACATCGCCGATGCGACGACAGAATTTGGGCCATCCTCTAGCCGCTCTCCTTTAGCTAGAACTCTTGCATCTAGCACTTCGGGCTCTGCTGTGAGCAGAACTAGTACTGGCCACAACTGCAAGAACGAATCGAACTCTCTGCAGAGTACCTGCAGCTTTCTTTTATTCGTCCACTCCGGTCGACCGTAGTATTTAGCGTAGACCATGTTCGATAGGAAGGCTCGCACGATACAGACATGTGCATAGTTTGTGAGCCTGTCGAACTCAGCCCGGAGCGTATCCTTCCCGGAGCCATCCGGTCCTTCCAGCAGGATAATCATTCGAGGTACTCGTGCAGGCAATCGACGGAAATTTGCAAGAGCAATGTGTCGAGGATCGTAGGCTGTACCATGCTCGCTGCTCGCAGTGCGGCCTGGCCTATCTTGCAGAACAGCTGTAGGTCGGAGGGCAGCTTGGCTAGATCAAGCCCGCGGCAGTGCACGATGTAATAGAGCATACCGCCGCGGAGGGCAAAGTGCTGGTAGGTGATGCACCCATGGTGCAGCACCACGGCTCGGCGCGAGAGTGGGTCGCGTACGAACTCGAACCGAACAGCTTTCTTGGCAGCTAACTTCAGCATCGCGTACTCTCGTCGTTCTAGCCGCTCAATAGCCGGAGAGATCAGCGGCTGTAGATCGCAGATCCAGTCCTCCAGGTCGCGGTGATTTAGGACGAGGCGCAGGGCCGGCGGCCCGATGGTTTCCATGGTACTGCCGATCTTCAAGCCATGGTTCTGCACATACTTACGAAAGTAATTCAGCGTGTCCTGCAGGTTAGCACGGATCATTTGTACAATACCTCCTGCGGCAAATTCTCTACGTATTGCAACGTCCTGTGTGCTAATAGGCTGATTCCTTCTGGCACGGACATCCGCGGCTGCCAACCCGCGAGGCCGCGGAGGCGAGTGGAGGACACCAGGTGATCCCCCATGTAGTCGGCCTCGGGCACCCACAGCATGTGGATTGGAAATTCTAGTTCGTTCTCTAGCATCGTAAAGTACTCTCGCATGGGCCGTGCCTGCTGGGCCGATACGTTGAGGATCTCACCCCAGAACTCACCCTCCAGTAGCTTGATGACAGCGGCGGCAAAGTCCTCCACGCGCATGTAGTCCTTCAGGGCTGCTGGATCGAGTGTCACTCGTGGTATCGTGCCGGCTAGGTTAGGGCGAAGCTGCTTGAGCGCGGAGTGCACGGCCACTCGACAAAGCTGCGAGGAGAAGTCGAGGGGCGGGTCCCCATAGATAAAGCACGGGCGCACGACTATCCAGGGCACTTCGCTCTGTCCAGTCACGAGGAGTTCACCGGCGTACTTCGTGATCCCATAGAGTGTAGGCGGCCGCTGCCGCGAGGCCTCGGTGTACGGGCGCTGGCAGGCGGGGTCCGGGTCGTAGGTTGCCGTAGTGCTGAAGTAGACAAGCTTCTTTTTTAGTTGCCGGCAGATATTGAGGATGTATTGCGTGCCAAGCAAGTTGACCTCGATTGCTCGTGTTGGATCGGCTTGGCACTTGTCCGTATTTACAACGGCGGCCGAGTGCACCACGATGTCGGCCTCCGACTGCTCGATTGCGGCCTCTAGCTTTTGCCCGAGGATGTCTACCTCGAGTCTATTGTGGTGCTGAGCTACCTGATCGGTGAACCTCCAGGTGCTCTTCGCTGGCTGAAGCTTAGTACTCTGTAGGAGGAGCTGATGGATGTTCATAGCTAGGTTCCCGCCTTCCCCGGAGATCCAGACTCGTTGCTTACTCATCGAAAGCTCCTCCCTCTTTTTTCATACTCGTAGCCGGCGTCCTCGATTTTGGACATCGAACTCAGGAACTCTACGAAGGCGGTGGTATCTTGCCCGGCACGCTCAGGATAGAGCTGGATGGCTGGAATGCCTGCTTCCTTTAGTCGGGCGATGTTGGCAGGTGAGTCGTCTACGGCCCAGCAGATATTCTTGAAGTTCTTAGCGGCCTCGAGGCCCTTGTCCCGTGTCCACAGGATGGCATCGTACGGGAGCTTATTTTCCTCGAGCCAAGCTAGCGTGTCCGGAAAGATGCGGTAGTGCTCGGCATAGGGTCGATTTGTGAGGAGCACGATCTTTAGCTGACTGGATGCTCGGAGGAGCTGCAGCAAATCGCTGGCCCCAGGGAGGAGAGGCAGCGAGCGCTTGGCACCACTTTGTCGATAGGTCCGCTTCACTGCTTCTTTTTCTTCCAGCGGCAGTCCTTCGTAGTTCTGCCGCACCTCGTACATCGAGAGCTGGTAGCCTACAGAGTCGGAGCGGGCCTTGAGCCAATTAAAGAAGCAGGCTGGATAGTTAGTGAGGACTCCGTCGATGTCGACTATGACGCAAGGGTTGTTGCGCAGCTGCGGGAGGATGTGATCCTGACTGAACCGCTGTTCTACCACCATCGATTTACGCTTGAATTCCTCCTCGTATTCCTCGTAAGAAAACCCCCAGATTTGCATCAGGCCGAATAGGAACTTGTTGACGTCGATCAGTTCCTCCATGATGTTGTGCCGATCTATGAATTCCTTGTTCGGCCGGTGCATGCGGAAGCTGATTTCATCGAGGACCTCTGTTACCTCCTTGATGAGGTGGATGGCGTAGTCCTTCGTGGCTGCCGTAAGTGCAGCCTCGCCCTGCGGGAGCCCACCCTTGGTTGCCCAGAATTTATTGGTGAAGTCGAGCTGCAACTGCCAGAGCTCGTTAGTTGCCATGTGCAATGATCTCCAGTACTTGGTTTAGCTTGATGCCGTGGTTCCAGGAAGCATAGCGCCCCAGGGTCTCGATATAGGTAGGTAGAGAGCGTAGGAGCTCTGAGCCCCCTATAATCTGCCCTGCCCGGTGCAGCCTAGCGCTGCTAGGAGGGGTTTGCCCAGGTTGGATGGTGTCCTCCAGGATCGCCGTGCCGCCCTCCCCGCCCAGGAACTTAACCCTGTGGTACGGGGTGGTGCACTCCTCATCTACTACATAGACATAATCGAACCCGAGCTCTACTGCGTCTCGGGCCCATCTTGGCAGTGCGGAAGTCTGCACCTCTAGGTAGGTTTTATCCCGAGCAGAGAGCTGCCCTATCTTGTCCTGGTGCCCGATGAGAGAGAGCAGCACTGGGGCCGGGACAGTGGACACCAACTTTTCGTAGTGCAGATACGTCGACTCTTGGTTGCTGCCTACAGTACGGCTGTAGAGGTCCACAAATACAGCTTTGCCTAAAATCAGCCGCAGGGCTACCTGCTTCGCTAACTCCTGCACGATCCGATCTACCGGTGTAGTGAAAGCCAGGAAAGAGGATCGGCCGCCGGAGAGATGCGAAGCTATTGGCTTAGTACCACGTGTTCGCAGGGAGTAAACGTTTCGGAAGTCCTCGAATTCGGAATCCGTCATTGCCTCGCGCGGCAATAGTGTCCTGCGATAGATGTAGCCAACCTTTACTTGGCGAGTGGTAATCGGCAGGCCCAGGTCCTCCATGAGGTTCTGCGCTAGCTTGTCGTGCCAGAGGAGCTGGGGGCCCAGGCCGGCTTGCTGGGCGAACAGGCCGCCGACTTGATCCCCGGCTAAGGCAAAGGCATCTGGGTTGTAGAATAGGTAGGCAAGAGCGGAGGGGCCGCTTCCCAAAACGAGTGTTTTCACTTGCAGTTCTCCAGTTGGCGACGGAGGAGGATGAGCCAGCCCAGTGGGTTGCTGTGGCGAAACCGCTTCCAATAGGCTGGATGAGGAACGTAGGGTAGATTGAACCGCTGGGCCACTAGGGCAGAGAGGGCTAGGATCGCATCGTAGGTGCTCAGGCGGTGCTCCACTCGATGGATGGTTACTGCATTCTCTAGCTCGAACTCCCAACCAGCCAGGATCCCGCCGTGGTGCCTGAGCTGCTCTCGCAGCCAGAAGCCGCTGCTCCTAGGGAATGCTTCAAACGCGTCTGCCGACTCCCATCGCGAAGGGGGTACAACGCGTGGGTTCGGGCACTCGCCTAGGAGCAGGGCTCTTTTCATGGCTACTTGGTCGCCCCGATGGCCGTAGAGGTTTTTTCCTCTTCCGGCTGAGGGTACAGCTTCTCGTGCTGATCGCGCAGGAAGGCGATCCAGCTCACCGAACGGCTGCGGATGTAGTCCTGGGCCGTGCTGAGGCCCTTGCGCTTGGCCTCTGTCGCCATGACTTCCTCCACCGCCTTGAGGACCCCATCCTCCGACTTGTGAGCCAGGATGGCCAAGCCGATCCTGTCCCCCAGCGACCCAGGCCGCACCCCTGTCTTAGGGTTGAACTTCAGCTTGGGCTCCTTCTTCACTGCCACGGCCTTGCTCGGCTTTGCAGCCGCCTTGGCCGTCTTTCCTGCTGTCTGCGTGCTCATGTTAGTGCCCCTCCTCCCGTCGTTTTTGTAATCGTGCCGCCCCGGGCATCCAGCTGCGCACGGCCGGGAGGAAGCTCAATTCTTCACGGCCGGTGCTGGATGCGCGGTGCGGCACGGTGCCTATCATATCTTGATCAGCCCCCTATGATTTCGCTTGTTGCCTGCGTAAGCCTTCTTGTTGTACTCGCTGGTGTGAAACGACCAGCATTGGTTCTTGAATAGCACGGCGGCCTCTACCTCATCGGGCGAGAGCGAAGGCATGGATTCTTTTAGCACCCGCTCGATGGCGCTGGAAATGCGGCTCCAATTTGTCTTGGCCATTGTAATCATCCTTAGGCTGCGTAGATGCTCGGGTGCTCTTTTCGGAGGAACTGAAGCCAGCTCTTGGCCCGTCCCTCCGCGTAGTCTGGCGCGATCTCCTTGCCTTTGCCCTTGGCGGCCTCGAGCATCACCTTGGTGGCTGCAGGCAACTCCTCCTTCGAGCCCCTGAACTGTAGGATCACCAGCCCAATCTGGTGCCCAATCGAGCCAGCCTTTACGCCTGTCTTCGGATCCGTGTTCCCCCTCGGCTTGACAGCCTTGGGAGCTTCGGTGCTTCCAGCCGCGATCTTGATTTTGCGAAGAGCCCTCGGCACCTTCGGCGCCTTGGCTATTGCATCGAGGCTGGTTGTGAGCCGATAGTCCCCGTTGACTACAACTTCGAGCCAAGCCACTTCGTACTCGTTGTAGACAAGAATCTTCACTCGCCCATCTGGCAGCTTCTCCAGGAGCCGAACCATGCGCGGGCATTGCTCTAGGTTTACATAGAGCTCATCGTATACGGCGTCTTTTACGAGCACCTGATCCTTTTCTAGCTTAGCTGGCTTGACTGCTGTCGGCTGCTCGGCCGGAGCCGAGTCCTCTTGCTTCTTGTAGATCACGCGTCGCTTTGTACCCATTAGAGCTTCCTCCTCTTTAGTATGGTGCCACGATCTTGTACCCAACTCGCTGGCGGCGCAAGGCCATCAGCGAGGTGTTGAGCCTGTCTACCTGCAGAAGCAACTCCCAGCGCTTCGGCATGTACGGTGGTGTTGCCTTGATTTCTTCCCGCAGGGCTTGCAGCCGCTGCCGGATCCCTGCCTCGCGCCGGGCCGCGTAGATTTCCCGGTGCCTCTTGCTGTTCATGTGAGCCTCCTCCGTTCTTGTAAGTCTTTTAACTCTTGGTGCTCAGCCGCTGTAGCTATCTGGCTCTCCACCACGGTCGTCAAGAAGTGGAGCCGGCAGAGGCCGTGCGACACGCCACGGCCTGGCTTCACTGCCAGCTGCATCTGACACTTCATGCACACGACGATCATTGCTTGACTCCAAGCTGCAGGTACATATTTTCCCAACCGAACCTCCGCAGGCAGGCATCAATCTCGCTCCAATCTAGAATTATTGTCTTGCCTTTATGCGCAGCTATCTGGTACACCTGGATTGCACAGAGCTGCCTATCCCCGGGTAGCTGCAATGCGCTTTTTGTTCGGTGCGAATAGTACCTGTGCTCAATCGGTACAGATACGCAGCCGCCGAGTACAAGAACGAACAGCAGTAGCATTTTCATTTTCGCATCAGCTGATTTGCACCAGCTGCCCCACCTTTCAACTTGCTCCCGAAGTCTAGGCTGATAGAACGGCCATCGGCCTTGCCCTGCTGGTAGGCCGATGTTGCCTGGAAGCCTCTGCCTCGACTCGATCTTGTAGGGCCGATGCTCTTGTCGATGGCCTCGAACTTTCGCACCACTAGGGCTCGGCACTTCTCAGCCTCGGCCGCCGTCTGCTCGATTGCGGTTTCCTTGGCTCTGGTATAGAGTGTGACGGCTACACCTAGGTACCACTGATCGCGCTCGCTCCCTCTATACGGCGTGCTCAGGGCCATCTTGTCGAGGTCTGCTCGCAGGATGGCAAACACTTCCCTGGCCAGAGCGAGGTCGCGCGGGTAGCCCACGAAGAGGAGCGAGCGCCGGAACGCATCATAGCCTACTCGCTGCCTCCAAGCCAGGATCACACGCACCGAGAAGAGGTGTGCGCAGGCCTGGGCCAGCACGGTTTCGTACTTGGCCGGGTTGAGCCTAGACTCAGCCACGCCCTCCTCGATCTCTTGGTCACTCTGCCCTGTAGCCTCGAGGATGTCGGCCTCCTCGAGGTTGTAGAGGGCCATCAGGCGCTTGGCCGCCGCTAGGGCTGCCGCCGCCTCGTGTTCGCTGGGGTTCCGATTCGGGTCTGCCAGCTTGAAGCAGGCCCTGATCTTTTGGATGGCTGCATCGGTGGAGGTGCTCATGATAGCACCTCATCGTTTACGAGGGGCACGGTGCGAGAGCTGGTGCCGTCGCCCCAGTGCACATTGAAGTACCAGAGTCCAGAAGTCGATGTCGTCTTATACTCCCCGTCGCTCACTACCGTCCCGTCGCTGATGTATCCTTGACCCCAACGACGGCGAATCCTCGTGCCCTTTCGCCAGCCCGTCATTTCATACCCCATTGATCTTTTCATCTGAGCTCCCTCCCTATTATAGGTAACGACTAGACTCGTGCTCCCGCCGCCCTCGCAGCTGCCATCTTCTGAGTCAGCTTGACCGTGCCCATCAGCTCGTGCCGGCTCGGCCGTCTCTCGATCAGGCCCGTCGACTCCAACCGGCTGATAGCCGACTGGAATTCCTCTAGGCTTACCTTGCTCATGCAGCCAGCATAGAGCACGCCCTCTGGGCAGGCCAGGCCCTCGGCCGACATGTCGGCTATCGTACCTTCCAAGATAATGAACAGCTGCTTCGTGTCCATGCTATTCCTCCCCCGCCTTCTTCAGGACGGCGCGGATACGCCTCATTTTACCAGGCGCGGTTTCGTTGAAGCCAGCAAATGCCAGGCTTCGTTCAGCTTCTCGTACCGCCTCCACCAATTCATCATGCAGGTTGCAGGCTTTGACGATGAAGGCGGCGTTGGCCTCCTTGTGCATGCCTTCGATGGTTGCCCATCCCCAATTATCGTCGTCTGTGGTGGCCCCAAAATCAACCCGGCAGGCCATGCTCCTGGTGCTGATTTTGAATGGCGGGCGCGTGTGTTTCATTCGGTCCTCCCTTCGGCCTTGGCGATAGCGGCGCGGAGCTTTGCAAGGCGCAGACGCTCAATGCTGTACTTGTCAGTGATGCCCCTCATGTTCAGCGAATCCTCAAGCGAGTCCGCTGATTCCTTCGCCGCTTCCAACAGGTCCGGCGCGGCGGCGAGGGTGGCGACCTCCGCCCTATGGGTAGACGCATAGATCGAGCGCAAAGCCCCGAGGTCCCCGAAGCCAACCGGGACCATCAGGTGATACAGCCCACCGTATTCGTGGACATAATAGTGCTGCCCCGGCGTGTGCGTCGTTTTGGTTTTCATCTGAGCTTCCTCCTTACCTCTATAGGTACCGATCTTCACAGCGCGACTTCCTCGTAGCCAGCGGCCACGGCCAGCCGGAGATCAGAGGGCGAGAGGGCCCACAGGCACTCGTCGTCCCCTCTGACCAGCCGGAAGCCGTGCTCTAACGCGAACCTCGACGCGAACTCGAAGGTGGCAAAGCGGTCGACTGCCACCTTCTGGCCCGTTTTGAGGAGCACGATCCTCATGATCAGGCCACCAACCCGATGCTCTTCAGCAGCTCGAGGCCTTGCTGGATGTTGAGGTTCGTCTTGACTTCGATGCTGCTGACCTTGATGTCGGAGTTGCTGACGGTCATCACGCACCGTTTGCCTTCGATGTCGATCTCGACCTTCGTCGCGAACACGCTCATGCGGTTCAGGGCGAAGGTGCCCGGCTTGATGCTCCAGACCGAGTCCACTTGCGTGTGGTTCGGGAACATCGTCAGGACCGCGGAGACGATCCTCCTGGCTGTCAGTTCCGCCGCGTCGGTCGTCTTGTCGCGCTCGGCTAACTGAACCTTGACTCCGGTGATGTACTCGTTGGCCCGGAGAAGCACCTTCTTCACCGAGTCAGCCGACACCCCGTACCTAGTCGTGCGGTTGCGGATCTCGGCGACCAACTTCAGGTTGCCTGTCGTGGCAGTCCTCCAGCTGCTGACCGAGACGCGTTCCTCCACGAGCTCGATCCGGAACGTCCTGCCGTCGCCGAACTTCTTGCGCCAGGTCCCGAGGTCAAGATAGCCGCCCCACTTAGAGTAGGTTGGCTCGAAGATTCCGAACCCGGCCCTCTTGAACTCAGCGGCGAACTCCTGCACGAATGCGGCTGCCTTCGCACGCAGCTTGTCCTCGTGCTGTCGGCTCGTATTGATTTCCTGTTCGTATTGCCTCTGGCGGAGGACCCTGCGGGTCTCCTCCAGATCATCCTGCAGAGCAGCCGTGTGTGCGATCTCCACCGCGGCTGCATTCCGCGACGTCTCGATCTCTTGCTGATCCATCACCTTTTCTGATTTCATCT
>ERZ1292637.63-Hain-H14-01um-R3-63-length-63385-cov-18_pt1 | contig 63385 bp, 64 predicted proteins | sample MGYA00564405_ERZ1292637 | MGnify/ENA primary metagenome ERZ1292637 (study PRJEB36523, sample SAMEA6512645) | groundwater metagenome | collected 2019-01-09 | study: AquaDiva: Metagenomics assemblies of 32 groundwater samples | reverse complement strand
TACAACGACCCGCCGCCACAGTAAGACGACGAACTTCTGGTTCAGGACACTAGAAGCTCACCACATGGTCTTGGCGGCGCGTTCGGGCCATTCCTCGTCATAGGCCCGTCCCCCGACCCGCGCCTGGCTCATCGAGGCCAGGATGTCCCCTGGCGTCGGCAGGCTCGCCGGATCGACATGACGTTCCGGGTTCCACAGTTCCGAGCGCACGATGGCCCGGGCGCATTGGAAATAGATGCTCTGGATCGTGATCACGATGACGGAGCGCGGCGCCTGGCCCTTGACCGCGAACGAGGTCAGCAGCTCCGGGTCCACCGATAGCTGGGCCGTTCCATAGACGCGCAAGGTCGTCCCCGAGCCGGGGATCAAGAAAAGCAAGGCGACACGCGGGTCACGCACGATGTTGCGCAGCGAGTCGCAGCGGTTGTTGCCGCGCCGGTCGGGCATCATCAGGGTCCGTTCGTCGACCACCCTCACCGCCTGCCCGGCGTCGCCGCGCGGCGAGCAGTCCAGGCCCTCCGGCCCGGCCGTGGCCAGGGCCACGAACGGCGAAGCGTCCATCAGCGCGCGATATTCCGGCGTGATCTGGTCGGTCTCCTTGACCGTCGAGGCCTCGCCCGGAACGCCGTAAAGGGCTTCCAGTTGTTCGGTCGTGGTGATGATGGTCACTACATCCTCCGCAATCGCCACGCCGCTTGTAGCCGCGCAACAGCCTCGCGTCAGCCGCCGACCGCCGGTTTCAAGGCCTCGGCCTTCGGTTCAGCGCCAGCGATCGCTTGGACGATCGCCTCGATCAAGGCGCCGGCCCGGATCGGTTTGGACAGATGCTGGTCCGCTCCGGCGTCGTGGCTGGCCCGGACATGTTCATCCAAGGCGTTGGCCGTGAGCATGATCACCGGGGTGCGGGTCAAGCCTTGCGCCTGCTCGAAGTCTCGTAGCAGCGCGGTCGCCGACAGGCCGTCGAGTTCCGGCATCTGCATATCCATCAACACCACGTCGAACCGCTCGGCCCGCAGCGCCTCCAACGCCAGGGCGCCGTTCTCCACGATGACCGGATCGACGCCCACCGACTGCAGGATCAGCTGAACGACCCTCTGATTGGTGGGGTGATCTTCCGCCAGCAACACCCGTCGGCCGGTGATGTCGAAGCTCTCGGTCGGACAAGGCGCGGGCGCCGCCGTCTCTTCGGCGGCCCGCTCGAGGGGAAGCGTGAAGGCGAAGGTCGAACCGATTCCAGCCTCGGACTCGACGTCGATCCCTCCGCCCATCAATTCGACCAGCGACCGGCTGATCGCCAGTCCCAACCCTGTGCCTCCAAACCGCCGGCGGATCGAGGCGTCAGCCTGTTCGAAACGGCGGAACAGTCGCTGCTTCACCTCGTCGTCGAAACCGATGCCGGTGTCGGTGACCGTGAACTGGACGGCCCGGCCATGGCCTCGGACCTCCAGCCGGATCGATCCAGCGTCCGTGAATTTCACAGCATTGGACAGCAGGTTCGAAAACACCTGTGTCAGCCGGACGGGGTCGCCCATGAATCGGCCATCGACGCCCGCCTCCACGCTCCAGGCGAGCACCAGCCCCTTGGTTTCGGCCGAGGCGCGATGCAATTCGGCGATCCGCCCGACCACCTCGGGCATCGAGAACGCCTCGCTGCCGAGCGAAATCTCGCCGGCCTCGATCTTCGAGAAGTCCAGGATGTCGGTCAGCACCTGTTCCAGCAGCCGGCCGGACGACACGATCAGCTCAGCCAGTTCACGGCTCTGCTGGGTCTTCTGTTGCTGAGCCAGGGTTTCGGAGATCGCGATCACCCCGTTCAGCGGGGTTCGCAGTTCGTGGCTCATATTGGCCAGGAACCGCGACTTCTCGGCGTTGGCGCGTTCGAACTGCGCGGTCCGGTCGTGGACTCGGTCCTCGAGGGAGGCCAAGACCTGATCGACCTTGTCGCGCTCACCTCGCAGCGCCTTGGCCAGCACGCCGATCTCGTCGTCACGCGCCTCGATATCGGTCACGTCGGTGCGGTCGCGTTCGCCGAACGCCTCCGGCTCGCAGGAGGCGGCCAGTCGCCGTAACGGCTGGACGATGGTGCGCCGGGCGACTGCGAGGACCATCAGCATCTGGGCGACGGCGGCCAACAAGCCCAGCAGCAAGACCCACGAGGCCGACTTCGCCGCCGACCATGTCACCGCCGATTTTGGGTAGGTGAGCAGCAGATACCAGTCGGGTCCGGTCAGCTTGCCATAGGCGACGATATCCTTCCCCGACGGGCTCAGGATCACGCCGTGGGTCTTGCCGTCGGCTCGGATGGCGCGGACCAGCGCCTTCACGTCCAGGTTCTGCTCGTAGTTGCGGATCGTGGTTTCCGACGCGGTCCCGCGCGTCTCAAACCCGGGATAGGCGATAAGCTCCCCCTTCCCCGTGACGACCAGGTTCGAAGCGCCAGGCAGGGTGTGACGAATGGCGTTGAGGAAGAAGCCCGTCAGCTCGATGGAGGATCCGAACGCGCCCACATACTGGCCGTTCACATAGGCCGGCGTCATGCAGGCGGTCGCCAGACGCTCGCCGTGATTGTCCTGGATCAGGCGCTGCAGGCTGGTGCAGCGGGTGGAGCGCTCCGGATCATTCCCTGGGGTGGTCAGGGTGGCCATCTCCTCCTTGCCGACATCAAGGTCGGCGGGAGCTTCCTCGCGATAGAACATCAGGCGATCGGGCCGATCGGGCCCGAACATCACCAGCCGCGTCTCGGGTGTGACGAAGTAGAAGTTGTCGTAGTCGCCGCGGGCGGCCTGACCGAAGTCGGACACGATCTCGAAAGCCGCGACCATCGCCGCCTTCTCCGCCATCGTTGCGGTTTGCGGCCGCGAAACGAAGGCGCCGACCCCATAGATGATCTTGCCCGCCGAGGTCTGGTGGCCTTCAAAATGTTCCGGTCGGCTCCGTCGCGTACCGTCCGGCCGCAACGGATAATAGGTCTCCATCATTTGCTCGACCTGGGCCGGCGAGAGCTGATTCACCCGCCGCTCCAGTTCGTGCGCCGCGGACTTGTGAAGGTTCTCGAGGTTGGAGAAGCGCTTATCGACGTTGCTGCTGCGCTCTTGCACATAGTCGGCCAGATAGGTGATCTGCCGGCTCGAAAGCTCGCGCTGAAAGACCACGAAGGCTCCCAGGGTTCCGAGCGCGGTGACGACAAGCGACATCACCCCCAGGCTGACCTGGAACCTGCGCGACAGAGACTGCATGCCACCCCGAGCTCGCTTCACCCATCGAGCATAGCGGGGAAGTTGTTTCGCCCTGGTTTACACGTCTTTCCAACTGCTTGGCGCCCAGGTGGTCCCTGTTGCCACCGCCGCGCGACACCTTCCATAATGGTCAGAAGACCAGGGTGGGGATCTCGATGACGGCGGCGACTGATGCGTTCGCGCAACTGATGCGGATAGCGGGCAAGGCGCCCTCAGCGTCCGTCGCGATCACCGAGGAGGCGGCCGGATTGAAGTCGCGGTTTCACGCCGAAGCCGCCGCCGCCGCCGTCCTCGCCGCGACCGGCGCCATGGCCGCCGACCTCTGGACCCAGCGCACCGGCCAGGCGCAGGACGTCACGGTCTCCACGCGCGAAGCAGGCGCGGCGCTTCTCAGTTTCGCGTTCCAGAACTTCACCGATGCGTCGCGGGCGCCGCCCCCGCTTCCCGGGGAGTTGGGCGGGGCCCCGGCGATTCTTGGCCAGGGCTTCTTCCCGACCAAGGACGGCCGCGCGGTGTTCCTGCATCCGAGCTTCCCGGCCAGCACCGCCAAGCTGCTGCAGTTGATCGGCTCACCCGCCGACAACGCGGCGGTCGCCGCCAACGTCCTGACCTGGAACGCGCTGGACCTGGAGAAGGCGATCGTCGACGCCGGCGTGTGCGGCGCTATGGTCCGCACGGCCGATGAATGGGACGCCTCGGAACAGGGCCAGATCCTGGCCTCGCGGCCGGTCGTCGAGGTGATCAAGATCGCCGAAGGCCCGCCGATGCCCCTGCCCGCCCACGGCGACCAGCCGCTTTCGGGTGTCCGGGCCTTGGACCTGACCCGCGTCCTGGCCGGCCCGACCTGCGGCCGGACCCTGGCTCAGCACGGCGCTGACGTTCTCTACGTGGCCTCGCCAAAGCTGCCGGCGACCGAGTACTTCATCAGCGACGTCAACCACGGCAAGCTATCGACCTGGCTGGATCTAACCGATCCGGCCGAGCTGACCCGCCTCAAGGCCCTGATCGCCGAGTGCGACGTGTTCAGTCAGGGCTACAGGGCCGGAGCTCTCGAACGCATGGGCCTGGGACCGCTGGACCTCGCTCGGCTGCGGCCCGGGATCATCTACACCTCGATCAACGCCTACGGTCATGAAGGCCCTTGGAGCCAGCGTCCCGGCTGGGAGCAACTGGCCCAGACCGTGACCGGCATGGCCGATATTCACGGCGGGGCTAGAGGACCGCAACTTCAGCCCGGCGCTGTCACCGACTACACGACCGGCTTCCTCGCCGCCTTCGGAACCATGGTCGCGCTGGATCGCCGCGCCCGCTTCGGCGGGAGCTATCTGGTCCGGGTTTCCCTGGCCCAGACCGGGGTCTGGGTGCGCGGGCTCGGGCTCAAAACAGTTGACGCCTTGAGCGAAGTTCAGCCCCTGTCGCCCCAGGAGATCGACGGCTGGCGGATCGACTCCGACTCTGGTTTCGGGCCTGTTCGCCACCTGCGCGCGCCGGTGTCGATGTCGGCGACCCCAGTCGGCTGGGCGCGGCCGACCATGCCGCTGGGCAGTCACCCGGCCGCTTGGCCGGTTTAGGACGAAGGCCACGCTTGGGTTCGGGGCTTCGAACCTGTATGGCCGCGGGCATGCCTTCGACTGAAATCACCGTGGACGCCCGCGGTCACCGCTGCCCGGTGCCGACCCTTCGCTTGCGGCGCGCGTTGGAAAACGCCCCGTCGGGCGCCTTGGTCCGTCTCTATGCCGACGACCCGCTGGCGCGGATCGACGTGCCGCACTTCGCCGCCAGTGGTGGTTTCGAGGTGCTCGATGTCGCCGAGGACGACGGCGTGCTCAGTTTTCTGATCGGGAAACCAGCTTAGGTTTCTCTCGCTGATCGTCCAGCAGCGGCAACGACCGCCGCTCGTTCAGGACGATCTCGATCTCGGTGGCGAAGGCCCCGCCGAAGAACACCGCGTTTACGCTCCACGACAGCCAGATCAGGAAGATGACGACAGCGGCGACCGAGCCGTAGGTCGCGCCCAGGTGGGCGATCTGTTCGACATAGAAGGCGCTGGCCCAGGACACGAACAGGCAAAGGATCGCCGCCGACGCCCCGCCTAGGATCGAGGCGCGCCAGTCGACCGGTCGGCTGGACATGGCGAAGCGGTAGATCAGGCTCATGGCGAAGGTCAGGCCAAGGCTCGCCCAGGTCCACTCGCTATAGAGCCAGGACACGCCGGCCAGCGGCTTGAGTCCGAACGCCGCGGCGACGAACCGGAAATAGAAGAAGATGGTGGAGAAGAACGCCATCATCGCGAACGCTGCGATCAGCACCCCCAGCGCCAGGAGATTGAACCCCAGGAAGCCACGCGGCGCCTCGTCGTCATGGATGAACGACAAGCCGGCGAGCAAGGCCTTGAAGCCGCGATGGGCCGCGTATCCGCCGACCACCAGCGCAACCATGCTCTGGGTCGAGATCGCCTGGAACGGAGCGTGGGCCAAGCGCTCCAGCTCGGCCTGGAACAGACTCTGGGCGCCGGCCGGCATCAGCCGCGCCAACATCTCGGCCTGATGCGCTGCTGTGCTGGGATCAGCCAGCAGGCTGTAGATCCCGATGCTGATCGCCAGGGCGGGAAACACCGCGAGCATGACGAAGAACGAGACGCCGCCCACATAAAGCATGACGTCGCGGCCCCAGAGCCGGCTCAAGGCCCGTCCGGTGATGATCAGAATGAGCCGCGCCCAATGTGACGGGTCCCAATCGATCTCTCGCAACTGACGGATTCTCTGGCGGATCGACATGGCGCGGAAGGTGATCAACGTCGCCTCCCGGCGCAAGCGATCATCGCAGGCCCCTCGCGCATGTGAAACGGCGCGCCGGCCCCTTGCGGGAAACCGGCGCGCCGCCGATGGGCGTGTCGTTCCACCAGACCAGCCGCCACGTCGAGGGACGGGAGTTTGCGGCGACCAATCTGGCGTGGTTTTGGGGCTTCTCGGCTGAACCCTGCGTGAACGCCGTTCACGGAACCCGTTCATCCGCTGGGTAAGCCGTCACGTGACCTTCACGGAACTGTCAAACTAGGATGTTAGCGCCAGCCACCTAAACTGGTGCGGAGCCATCCCATGAAGACTTTCGCCTATCTCGCCGTCGTCGCGGTCGCCTTGAGCGCCTGTGGTCAGCAACCTTCCAAGAGCGGCGCCGAGAAGGCTGCAGGTCCCAGCGCCAGCGGGCGCGACCAGGTCTGGGCCGCCGGCTCCTCCACGGTCTTCCCCTTCGCCACCCGCGTGGCCGAGAATGTCGCCAAGACCACGGGCGGTCGTCCGGCCAAGGTCGAAAGCCTGGGCACCGGCGGCGGCTTCAAGCTGTTCTGCGGCGGTAGCGGCGCGGCGTTCCCCGACGTCGCCAACGCTTCGCGTCCAATCAAGAAGTCGGAATTCGAGCAGTGCGTGACCAACGGCGTCACCGACATCGTCGAGATCAAGATCGGCTATGACGGCATCGTGATCGCCAACGCCAAGTCCGGCCCGACCTACGACTTCAAGCTCGATCAGGTCTATCGCGGCGTGGCCGCCGAACTGCCCGATGGGGCCGGTTTCGCCAAGAACAGCGCCAAGAGCTGGAAGGACGTCGACGCTTCCCTGCCCGCCCAGGCGATCTTGGTCTACGGCCCGCCGCCCACCTCGGGCACTCGCGACGCCTTCGTCGAACTCGGCCTGGAAAAGGGCGCCCGCAAGATCCCGGCTCTCGACGCCCTGCACGGCAAGGACGAGGACGCCTTCAAGGCCAAGGCTCACACGATCCGCAGCGACGGCTCCTGGGTCGACGCTGGCGAGAACGACAACGCCATCGTCCAAACCCTGACCAAGACCCCGAACGCGCTCGGCGTCTTCGGTTACTCGTTCCTCGAAAACAACATGGACACCGTCAAGGCGGCCAAGGTCGACGGCGTCGCCCCGACGTTCGAGACCATTTCCAACGGCACCTACCCAGTGTCGCGCTCGCTCTACATCTACGTGAAGAAGGCCAATATCGGCGTGACGCCGGGCCTGCGCGAGTTCGTCTCCGCCTTCGTGTCCGACGGCGCGACCGGCAAGGGCGGCTATCTGCAGCAACGCGGTCTGATCCCGCTCGCGGCCGACGCCCACGCCGCTCAGAAGGAAGTCGCCACCGCGATGACGGCGATGACCGCCCCGACGAAGTAGTATTTGAGGTCGCCTCCGGATCGGCCGCCTGGTCGATCCGGAGCGCGACGCGCCTACCCCGCCAGCGCGCCCGAAGCCTTCAGCGCGTCGATGGCGGCCGGTGAGAAGCCCCAATCTCCCAAGGCTTCCTGGTCGTGGGCGCCGATGGCCGGCGGCGGTCCTTGGATCGCCCCAGGCGTCACCGAAAACCGCGGCGCCGGAGCGGGCTGAACCACGCCTTCCAGTTCCACAAAGGTCTGCCGCGCCACGTTATGCGCGTGCTTGGGGGCTTCATCGAGGTCCAGCACCGGCGCGAAACAGACGTCGGTGGCGTCCATGATCTCGCACCATTCGGCCTGGGTTTTCTTGGCGATCACCTCGGCCAGCTTCTCGCGCAGCGAATCCCAGCTGCCGCGGTTCATCTGGGCCGCGAACTCAGGGTCGGTGATCCCGGTCTTCTCCAGCAGCAGCGCGTAGAACTGCGGCTCGATCGAGCCGATCGAGATCCACTTGCCGTCGGCGCATTGATAGGTGTCGTAGAAGTGCGCGCCGCCGTCGAGCAGGTTCGCCCGCCGCTCGTCCTTCCACATCCCGCTAGCCTTGAAGCCGTAGAACATCGACATCAGCGAGGCCGCGCCGTCGCTCATCGCGCAATCGATGACTTGGCCGCGGCCGGTCGAGCGTGCGCTCAGCACCCCGGCCAGCAGGCCAAAGGCGAGATAGAGCGCGCCGCCGCCGAAATCGCCGACCAGGTTCAGCGGCGGGACCGGCTTGTCCTTGGACCCGATGGCGTGCAGCGCCCCGGTGATGGCGATGTAGTTCATGTCGTGGCCAGCCGCATTGGCGTAGGGGCCAAACTGCCCCCACCCGGTCATCCGGCCATAGACCAGCTTCGGATTGCGCTTCAGCGCCACCTCGGGGCCGAGCCCGAGCCGCTCCATGACGCCTGGGCGGAAGCCCTCGAAGACGGCGTCCGCCCCTTCCATCAGCTTCAGGCAGGTTTCGATGGCCGCCGGGTTCTTCAGGTCCAGGGCCACCGAGCGCCGCCCGCGACTGGTGATGTCGGCGGGCGAGGCCCGGCCCTGACCCTTGCGGTCGATCCGCACGACGTCGGCCCCCAGGTCCGACAACAACATGCCGCAGAACGGGCCAGGTCCGATCCCGGCGAACTCCACGATCTTAAGCCCCGAAAGCGGTCCCTGGCCCATGTGTCGTCTCCCTTGATTGTGCTGAGAGCTTAGAAGTGGTGACGCTCCGTCAGCCAACCATCAGCCGCCGCCGGGCAACGACTGGCCATCGTCGACGGTGATGACGGTCCCGGTGATCGCGCGGGCGGCCGGGCCGCAGAGCATCATCAGCGCGGCGTCCAGGTCACCGGCCTCCATCAGCCGCCGCCGCGGGAAGCTCTTCATCTGCTTCTGCCCGCCTTCAGTGCCGAACCAATCGGCGTTGATGTCGGTTTCGATATAGCCCGGGCAAATCGCGTTCACCGCTACGCCACGTCGCGCCCATTCGCGCGCCAGCCCTTTGGTCAGCATCGCGACGGAAGCCTTGGAGGCGCAGTAGGCTGAAAGGCCCGGCAGCACCGTGTGCGCGGCGATCGAGGCGATGTTGACGATCCGTCCGTCGCCCCGCTCGGCGACGCCCGAGGCTATCATCCGCTTGGCGGCCTGTTGGGCGGCGAAGAAGACCCCGCGCACATTGACGTCGAAGGTCCGATCCCACTCGTCGATGGAGAGGTCCAGGGCCAGCCCCTCGCCGCCGACGCCGGCGTTGTTGATCAGGATCGAGATCGGACCGAGCGCGGTCTCCACCTCGTCGAAGACCGGACCGATGGACGCGGCGTCCGCCACGTCCAGTTTCAGCGCCATGGCGCGTCCGCCTTCGCCCGCGATGACGCCAGCATGGTTCTCCACAAGATCGAGGCGACGGGCCGTGAGGGCCACCGAAGCCCCCGCCCGCGCCAGCAGACCCGCAAAATGCGCGCCCAGGCCGCCCGAAGCGCCCGTAATCACCGCCACCTGGCCCTTAAGCATCTGATCCATAACCATCCTTCTCTTCTCCCTGCGACGCGCGGTCGCTGTCCCATGCGCGCTGGGGCTGTATAGTCCTTCTGCGCTTCGATTCCCGCCCACACCGGGTAAGGGCGTCGCGGAAACTGGGCGAGGATTCTCGGAAATGACGGCTGGCGTCCAGGCGCGCGTCTTGATTGTTGCACGCGACGACGCCCTGGCGGGCCCTCTCGCCGAGGGTCTGGACAGGCTTGGCTGGCGCACGGTCACCGCCCGCGGCCCCTATGCGGCGCTCGCGGCCCTGGGCGACCTGGGGGTTGAGGCGGCCATCGTCGACCTCGCCAGCGGCGGTCACGAAGCCCTGACCATGGCGCGCCGCCTGAAAGCGGCCTGCGCCCCGCGCCGGCTGCCGGTCATCGCCATTGGCGATCCGGGCCCCGAGCTCGACACCTATGATTTCGACCTGACCTTGGCGGCCCCGCTGCACCCCGCCCAGGCGGTGATGCGGCTGGAGACGCTGGTCCGGACCGCCGTGGCGGAAGAAGAGTTCGAACTTCGGCTCGAGACCTTCGCCGACCGTGGCCGCCGGCTGGACATGCCCGAACCCGACGCCTCGCCGTTCCAGGTGCTGGCCATCGGCGAACCGGCCCCGCAGTTCCTGGCCCTGGCCAACGCCCTCACCCGGTCGGGGGCCGAGGTGGTCGGCGCCTTCACCGCGTACACGGCCTTCGACTACCTGCATGAGCGGCCGTTCGACGCCGTGGTGCTGTGGGCCGGCGACACCAGCCAGGAGGCGTTGTCGATCGCCGCCGGCATGCGTCGCAACACCCGCCTCTATCACACGCCCGCCCTGCTCTACATGCGCCAGGAAAGCTACGTGACCATGTCCGAGGCCTACCATCGGGGCGTCTCCGATGTGGCCTCGCCGGAAACTCCGGAGACCGAGACCGCCCGGCGTGTTCTGGAATTGGCCCGCAGTTACCGCCATCAGAGCGCGGTCCGCCGCGCCCTGGAGAAGGCCCGCACCTCGGGCCTGATGGACGCGGCCACCGGCCTCTTCACCCGCGACCTCTTCGCCCGTCACGTGGGCCGACTGGCCCAGGCCTCGCGGGTTCGCGGGCGGCCGCTCTCGGTCTGCGTGCTCAAGGTCGCAGAACGCACCGACGTCTCTCACGCCCGCGCCGGCGGCTGGCTCGATCGCGCCATACCGCAGATCGGCTCGATGATCGGCCGCCTGGTCCGCGTCGAGGACACCGCCGCCCGTCTGGGTCCTGAAGTCTTCGCGCTCGCGCTACCCGCCACCAACAAGGCCGCGGCCCGCGCCGCCGGCGAACGGATCGCCGCGGTCATTGGCTGCACCGCCTTCGAGGCCGGTGACGGCAAGCCGCCCTTCGTGGTCGATTTCGACATCGGCGTCGCCGAGGTCGCATCCCCCGACGCAGTCGGCAAGGCGTTGGAAGAGGCGGCCGCGCGCGCCCATCAGAAAGCCAGCTGATGGAGCCGCAGAACTCGGCGGTCCCCTGGACCTACCTTGTTCCGCTCATCGCCATAGCGATCATGGTCCTGCGCGGAAGCCGCGCACGCCGCCTGCGGATCGAACGCATGTGGATCATGCCGACCTTGATCCTAACTGCGGTCATCCTCAGCCTCTCCGCCCAAGCCGCGCCGCGTCTTCCGGTTCTGGCCGCGGAGATGTTTGCGCTTGGCATGGGCGTCGGCATGGGCTGGTGGCGCGGACGGACTGTCGCCATCACCATCGATCCAGCCACCCACGCCTTTACCAGCAAGGCCTCGCCGCTCGGCATGGCGCTGATCGCCGGCGTCTTCCTGCTGCGCTTCTCGTTCAGGGACTATGCGATGAGCCACGCAAGCGAGCTGCATGTCACGCCGGTGGAGATCACCGATGTCTTCCTGCTGTTCGCGGCGGGCCTGGTCTGCGCCCAGCGGATAGAAATGTGGATCCGGGCACGGCGCCTGTTGACGGCGACGGAAGCCTCCTGAACCAGGCTCAGGTGTCCGGCTTCAAGTCGGGCATGCTTTGCATGCTGCGTCCGATGGCCTGCAGTTCTTTGCCCTTCGAGGTCAGCGCCCCGCCACAGCGGACAAGTTCGGTCGTCACGCCGGCGCTGGTCAGCTTCCCCACCTCGACTCGCAGGCCGTTCTCGACGTTGAAGCCCGGGACGCGGCCTTCGATCCGGCCCATGAAATAGAGGATTCCCATCCCCGCGCTCATGACGGCGGCCGGATCTGTCTGTTGGCCGGCGGCGATCGATATGACAGCGATGCACTTCAGGTCGCCCAAGGTCTCAGCATCCTGCGCCCGCGCACCGCCGGCCATGAACAGCGATGCAGTCAGAGCTGCTGCGGTGATGACCTTTTGCACGAACGTTCCCTTACACCCCGACGCCGCAACCTAGAGCAGCGCCATCGCGAGGCAAACCCCGCTAGGCCGCCAGCTTGGCGAGCTCGGCCAGCACCCGCTCGGCGGCGGCGAGCCGTTGCTCCGGGGTTTCCCACTCGCCCTTCACCACGACCTTGTGGTCGGGACGGATTCTCCAGGCGATCTGGTTCTTCTGGACGAAGCCGACCAGACCCATCGGGTTCTTGAACTCATCGCCCCGGAACGTGACGACCGCGCCCTTGGGGCCGACGTCGATCTTGGCGACATTGGCCTCGCGGCACAGGCCCTTGATGGCCACGACCTTCAGCAGCTGGCCAGCCTCCGGCGGCAGCGGACCGAAGCGGTCGATCATCTCGGCGGCCAGGGCTTCGCGGTCGCCCGACTTCTCGGCGTCGGACAGACGGCGATAGAGCGACAGGCGCACGTTCAGGTCGGGCACGTATTCCTCGGGGATCAGCACCGCCGCGCCGGTGTTGATCTGCGGCGACCAACCACGGTCGGCGGCGCCGTCGCCCTTGCCGGCCAGTTCCTTCAGCTCGTTGACCGCGTCTTCCAGCATCTGCTGATAGAGCTCGACCCCGATCTCGCGGATATGGCCCGACTGTTCCTCGCCCAGCAGGTTGCCCCCGCCGCGCTGGTCCAGGTCATGGCTCGCGAGCTGGAAGCCGGCGCCGAGGCTGTCGAGCGACTGCAGCACCTTCAGGCGGCGCTCGGCCGACAGCGTGATCGGCTTCTCGGCCGGGGTGGTCAGATAGGCGTAGGCCCGCGCCTTGGCCCGGCCGACCCGGCCGCGCAGCTGGTACATCTGGGCCAGGCCGAACATGTCGGCGCGGTGCAGGATCATGGTGTTGGCGGTCGGGATATCCAGCCCGCTCTCGACGATGGTGGTCGACAGCAGCACGTCATACTGCCCCTCGTAGAAGGCGCTCATCACCTCCTCGAGCTGGGTCGGCGCCATCTGGCCGTGGCCGACCACATAGCGAACCTCCGGCACCTGCACGCGCAGGAACCGTTCCAACTCCGGCAGGTCGGAAAGACGCGGAGCGACGTAATAGGCCTGGCCGCCGCGATACTTCTCGCGCAGCAGCGCCTCGCGGATCACCACCTGATCGAAGGGCGTCACATAGGTCCGCACCGCCAACCGGTCGACCGGCGGCGTGGCGATGATCGACATCTCGCGGATGCCCGACAGCGACATCTGCAAGGTTCGCGGGATCGGCGTCGCGGTCAGGGTCAGCATGTGCACGTCGGTGCGAAGCTCCTTGAGCTTCTCCTTGTGCTTCACGCCGAAGTGCTGCTCCTCGTCGACAATCACCAGGCCGAGGTTCTTGAACCCGACCTGCTTGGACAGCACCGCATGGGTGCCGACGATGATCTCGACCTCGCCGTTCTTGAGCTCCTCGCGGGTTTCGGCCGCTTCCTTGGCGGGAACCAGGCGCGACAGACGCCGGACCTTGATCGGCCAACCCTGGAAGCGCTCGGAGAAGGTCTTGAAGTGCTGGCGGGCCAGCAGGGTCGTTGGGGCCACGATCGCGACCTGCAGGCCGCTCATCGCCACCACGAAGGCGGCGCGCAGGGCGACCTCGGTCTTGCCGAAGCCGACGTCGCCGCAGATCAGGCGATCCATCGGCCGGCCGGCGCCCAGGTCTTCCAGGACATCGCCGATGGCGTTGAGCTGGTCTTCGGTCTCTTCATAGGGGAAGCGGGCGCAGAATTCGTCGAACACGCCATGCGGCGGCACGACCGGGTCGGTGACCTTGGTCGCGCGCTCGGCGGCGATGCCGATCAGGCCCATGGCCATCTCGCGCAGGCGCTCCTTGGCCCGTGCCTTACGCGCCTGCCAGGCCGCCCCGCCGAGGCGGTCAAGCTGGACGTTCTCGCCGTCCGAGCCGTAACGGGTCAGCAGGTCGATGTTCTCGACCGGCAGATAGAGCTTGGCCTCGCCGCCGTATTGCAGTTCCAGGCAGTCGTGCGGGGCGCCCTGGACGTCGAGGGTCTTCAGGCCCTCATAACGCCCGATCCCGTGGTCGATATGGACCACCAGATCGCCTGGCGTCAGGGACGAGGCCTCGGCCAGGAAGTTCGCGGCCCGGCGCTTGCGGCGCGGACGCGCCAGCCGGTCGCCGAGGATGTCGGTCTCGGAGATGACCGCCAGGTTCTCGGTCTCGAAACCGGACTCCAGCGGCAGCACCACGCGCTGCGGGCTCTTCGGATCGGCGGCCTTGGCCGCATCCCAATAAGGCGCGAGCGAAATGTTCTTCAGGCCATGATCGGCCAGCATGGCGCCCAGGCGGTCCGACGAACCGTCCGACCAGGAGGCGAACAGCACGCGCTTGCCTTCACCGGCCTTCTTCCGGGCGTGGTCGGCCGTGGCCTCGAACAGATTGACCGAATCCTGCTGACGCTCGGCAACGAACGTCCGGCCGAGCCGCGCGCCCATGTCGACGACGGTGTCGCCTTCCACTTCCTGGAAGGCCGAGAACCGCCGGGTCGGCCGCGCCGCCAGCCGCTCGCGCCATTCGTCGGCGTCCATATAGAGCCGGTCGGGCGACAGCGGATGATAGTGAACCTTGCGGTCGGCCTGCGCCCTGGAATCGTAGGCGTCGGCGATCATCGACATCCGCTCTTCGCGGGCCGATTCAGCCAGGTGATCGGTGGCGATCAAGGTGTTGCTGGGCAGGTAGTCCAGCAGGGTCGCCATGTCCGGATAGAACAGCGGCAGCCAATGTTCCATGCCCGCGCGGCGACCGCCTTCGCTGACGGTTTCGTACAGCGGGTCGCCGCCGGGCGCGCCGAACGTCTCGACATAGCCGCGCCGGAAACGCGAGATCGCATCCTTGTCCAGCAGGCACTCGCTCACCGGCAGCAGCGAGACGTCCTTGAGCTGGCGGGTTGAGCGCTGAGTCTCGGGATCAAAGCCCCGGATCGATTCCAGCGTGTCGCCGAACAGGTCGAGCCGCACCGGCTCCTCGGCGCTCGGCGGGAAGACGTCGATCACCCCGCCGCGGATCGCGAACTCGCCGCGCTCCGACACCGTCGAGGCCCGTTGGTAGCCATTGATCGCGAAATAGCGTTCGAGATCGGCGATCTCGACCACATTGCCGACCTTGGCCGAATAGGCCGCGCCCTCGACGGTCGACTTCGGCGGAACCCGTTGCAGCAGCGCCGGGACCGTGGTCACCAGCAGCGACGGCTTCTTGGGGTCTAGCCCCTTGGCCAGCCGCGCCAGGGTGGTCATCCGCTCGGCGGCGGAGCCTGGCGAAGGCCCGATGCGGTCGTAAGGCAGGCAATCCCACGACGGGAACCGCAAGATCTGCACCTGCGGCGAGAAGAAGGTGAAGGCGTCGATGAAGGCCGAAAGCCGTGAGCCGTCGCGGGCGACAAACATCGACAGGCCCCCACGGGCCTTGACGATATCGGCCATCACCAGGGCGTCGAAACCCTCCGGCGCGCCCACAAGGTCAAGCCGCCCAGGATCCTGAGCTATCCGCCGATGGTCAGCCGCCGTCGGCGCGCGCGCGCCGTCAGCCGCCATGATCCTCTCCGCGAGCCTCATAAGCTTCGAAGCGGAAAGCTTTGATCATTTTCATGATTTCGCCGTCGAACTCAGGCGGAGTCGGCGTCCGCTCGACGATCCACTCATAGAGGTCCTGGTCGGCCTCTTCCATCAACGCCTCGAAGGCGTCGAGCTGGCTGACGCTCAGGCTCGCGGCGTAGCGGTCCGCGAACGGCCCCAAGATGAGGTCCGCTTCGCGAAAGCCCCGGTGCCAGGCCCGGAACTTCACCTTTTTCAGTCGTGTTTCGTGGGTGTTCATGAGGGAGGCCGATATAGGCCCCCCCGTCGTCCCACGCCAGGGGCGATCAGCCCCAATCGCCTCCCCGCCAGGTGAAAGCCACGTCCTTGAACGGCGTGTCCCCGACCTGCAGCGCGCCGGTCGCGACCGTCACGCCGTCCTTGCCCTTGGTCGCCTTGGATTTTTTCAGCGCCGCGGGGTCGATCTTCACGTCCATCCGCACATCGCCGAGCTTGGGATGCTTGCCCACCAGCCGCACCCGATCGTCGGTGACGGCGTAGGCCGCGGGCAGCACTTTCAACTTCACCGAATAGGTCACATTGCCCAGCGCGTTCTTACGGGCCGGACTGGTGATGTCGACGAATTCGAGCATGACCGGACCATAGGTCTTGGTCCGGTCTCCCCGTTCCCAGTCGCCAAAGCCCTGTTGCCCGGCGATGTGCAGGTTATCGAGCCTGTAGTCGCCTACCTTCACCTCGGCGGCCGGCAGGTAATAGCCGAACTGATCGTCGCCCTTGGGCTTGGCGAAACCGGTGAAGCTGGGGTCGATCGCCACCGCCGGCGGCAGCGCCGGGGCCGCCGCGGCCTCGCTCTTGGCCGTCTCGGCAGATTGACCGCAACCGGCCAGCAGAACGACGGCGACCGTCGCGATGAGCGCGCTACGCATGGTAGATTCCCCCCTGTTTGAAAGAAGATCATCACGGGCGCCGCACCCTGTCCATGGTCGCGCTATGTTCGCGCCATGCGGCCTGAGATTCTATTCCCGCTTTACGCGCCCATCACCTCGCTCAAGGGGGTCGGCGTTCGCGTGGCTCCCTTGCTGGAAAAACTGGCTGGCCCCGTCGTCCGCGACGTCCTGTTCCTGCGCCCTCACTCGGTGATCCAGCGGACCCACGCCACGGTGAACACCGCCATCGAGGGCGCGACCCAGATCTTCGAAGTCCAGATCGACGCCTTCAAGAAGCCGCGTAGCCCGCAGCAGCCCTGGCGCGTGGAGACCTATGACGGCACCGGCGTCCTCACCCTGGTCTTCTTTGGCGGGTTCGGTGGACAGCTCGAGCAGAAGCACCCGCTGGGCGCCAAGCGGCTGGTCAGCGGCAAGGTCGAGCGCTTCGGCCTGAACCTGCAGATCGCCCATCCGGACTATTTCCTGCCTCCGGAACGGGCCCACGAGATCGCCCTCTTCGAGGCGGTCTATCCAGCCACGGCCGGCCTCCCCGCCCGCACGGTCCGCAAGTTTGCGTTGGAGGCTCTGGAACGCGCGCCCGAACTGCCCGAGTGGCAGGACGCCGCCTGGTTGGCGCGCGAACAGCTCCCGACCTGGCGCGAGGCCCTGGTCCGGCTCCACGCTCCGGCCGGCGAAATCGACCTGGCCCCGCAGACGCCGCACATTCGCCGCCTGGCCTATGACGAACTCCTCGCCCATCAGTTGGCCATGGCCCAACGCAAGGCCGACCGCCGCCGCGAGCCGGCCGCCAAGCTCGTTCCCGCCGAGATTTCCGCCAAGATCAGGGCTGACCTCCCCTTCTCCCTGACCGGAGCCCAGGAGCGCGCCCTCGCCGACATTCGCAATGACTTCGCCGCCGGCGAGCGGATGAGCCGGCTGATCCAGGGCGATGTCGGCTCCGGCAAGACCGTGGTGGCCATGCTGGCCATGGCCGATGTCGCGGGCGGCGGGGGCCAGAGCGCGCTGATGGCCCCGACCGAGATCCTGGCCCGCCAGCACTTCGAGACCCTCTCCGGTCCGCTCTCCGACCACGGGATCAGCGCTGTCCTGCTCACTGGCCGAGACAAGGGCCTGGCCCGCGCCGAAAAGCTGCGCGCCCTGGCCTCCGGCGCCGTCCAGGTCGCGGTCGGCACCCACGCCCTTTTCCAGGACGATGTGAATTTCCAACGCCTGCAACTGGCCGTCGTCGATGAGCAGCACCGCTTCGGCGTGGCTGAGCGTCAGCGGCTCCAGGCCAAGGGCGAAGCTGTCCACCTGATCGCCATGTCCGCCACCCCGATCCCGCGGACCTTGGAACTGACCGTCTACGGCGATCTCGACGTCTCGCGCATCGACGAGAAGCCACCGGGCCGCACGCCGGTCGCCACCCGCGCCGTCCCCATGAGCCGGGTCGAGGAGGTCGAGGCCCGGCTGCGCGATGTGATCGCCAACGGCGCCCAGGCCTTCTGGATCTGCCCGCTGGTTTCCGAATCCGAATTGATCGACCTGAAGGCCGCCGAGAAGCGCGCCGCCGAGCTGCGCCAGAAGATCGGTCCTGGCGTCGGCCTGGTGCACGGCAAGATGAGCGGCCCGGAGAAGGACGCGGTCATGGCCGACTTCGCCGACGGCAAGATCAGCCTGCTGGTGGCGACCACGGTCGTCGAGGTCGGGGTCAATGTCCCCAATGCGACCATCATGGTGATCGAACAGGCCGAACGCTTCGGCCTGGCCCAGCTTCACCAACTTCGCGGCCGGGTCGGGCGCGGTTCGCGCGAAAGCGCCTGCGTCCTGCTCTATGATCCGCCGCTGTCGGAGACCGCCCAGAAGCGGCTCGATATCCTGCGGCGCACCGATGACGGGTTCCAGATCGCCGAGGTCGACCTCGAACTGCGTGGCGGCGGCGACGCGCTGGGCCTGCGACAGTCGGGTTTCCCCGCCTATGTCTTCGCCGATCCCATCGCACACCGCGACCTGATCGCAACGGCCGGCGACGATGCTCGCATGATCGTGGATCGTGATCCCGAGCTCACCTCCGAGCGCGGCAAGGCCTTGCGGGTGTTGCAGGAACTCTTCGACTGGCGCCCGAGCTCGCCGCTGAGGGACGCGGGTTAGCACTATTGATGCTCGTCATCCTCCGGTCGTCTGAAAGACAATCCGGGGGACCCAGACGGGCTCACCACATTCTGCGAAGTCAGCTTGGGTCCCCCGGATCAGCCTTCGGCTGATCGGAGGATGACGAGCGGGAAGATCAGCTAACCTTCACCATACGCTTGCCGCGGTTCTCCCCCGCCAGCAGGCCGACCAGGGCCGACGGCGCGTTCTCAAGTCCGTCGATGACATCCTCCAACACCTTCAGCTTGCCGGTCTCGACCCAGCTCTCCAGGTCGGACAGCGCGGCCTCACGCTGAGCGTTGAAGTCGGAGACGATGAAGCCCCGCACGTTCAGGCGCTTGGTGACGATCAGGCCGGGAATGCCACGCGGACCGTGCGGCGGCGCGCTGCCGTCGTATTGCGAGACCGCCCCGCAGCAGGCGATCCGGCCGAAATTGTTCATGTTGAACAGCGCCGCCTCGAAGACGTCGCCGCCCACATTGTCGAAATAGACGTCGATCCCCTTCGGACATGCCGCCCGTAAGGCGCGCCGAACGTCACCGGCCTTGTAGTCGACGGCCTCATCGAACCCGAGTTCGTCCTTCAGCCAGGCGCACTTCTCGGCGCCGCCGGCGATCCCGACCACCTTGCAGCCGCGGATCTTGGCGATCTGCCCGACCAGGGAGCCGACCGAGCCGGCCGCCGCCGAAACCACGACCGTCTCCCCGGCTTTTGGCTGGCCGCATTCCAGCAGGCCGAAATAGGCGGTCAGCCCGGCCACGCCATAAACGCTGAGCAGGTGCGTCATCGGCTTCAGGTCCGGCAGCTTGGAGAGCCCCTCGCCCGCCAGCACCGCATAGTCCTGCCAGCCGGTGTCAGCGAACACGAAGTCGCCCTTGGCCAGGCCCGGCGCCTTGCTCTCCACCACCACGGCCAGCGATCCGCCGGCCATGACATCGCCTGCCGCCAGGGCCGCGCGATAGGTCGCGCCCTGCATCCAGGCCCGGTTGGCGGCGTCCAGCGAGATGTAGCGGGTCCGAAGCAGCACCTCCCCATCGCCAGGTGTCGGCGTCGCCGTCTCGGTCAGGCGGAAGTGGTCCGGCGACAGTTTGCCCTGGGGAAGTTGCTCGAGGACGATCTGGCGATTGGTCATGGCGTTATCTCCCTAGGGCGCTCTGGGCCGGCACGATGGCCCTTGGCGGCGGCGCAGGTCAATCGAACCTAGCCGATGATCAACCGCACGTGCCGCTGGCGGGTGAGCCAACTCCAGGACCAGTCGAGCGCGACGGCGATCCGGTTACGCAGGCCGATCAGGAAGTAGATGTGCGCCAGGCCCCAGAAGACCCAGCCGAGCCAGCCGGTGAGATGGAACCCGTCGAACCGCACGACGGCGGCGCTACGGCCAATGGTGGCGAGGTCGCCGGCATGGCGGTAGCGGAACGTGCCCGGCCCGGGACGCCCGCTAATGCGAGCCGCGATCACGCCAGCCGCATGCCGGCCCGCTTGCTTGGCGGCTGGGGCGATGCCGGGCACGGACGCGCCCGCGGGTCCCTTCGTCGACGCGGCGTCGCCGACCACGAAGACATTGGGGTGACCTTCCAGCGAGAGATCGTCCTGCACCACGGATCGACCCGCCCGGTCATGAGGGCCGGTGAGGCCTGCCGCCAACGGCGAGGCGGCCACGCCGGCCGCCCAGATGACTGTGCTGGACGCCAGATGGCGTTCGCCGAGTTCGACGCCGTCCGCGCTACACCCCGTGACGGCGGTCTCGGTCATGACGCTCACGCCCAGCCGCCGCAGAACCCGCGCCGCATAGGCGGCCAACGGCTCGGGAAAGGCCGCCAGGATGCGGGGACCAGCCTCGACCAGCACCACCTTGGCCTCACGCGGATCGACGTTGCGGAAGTCGCGGGCCAGGGCGTCGCGGGCGAGTTCGGCGACCGCGCCGGCCATCTCCACCCCGGTCGGCCCGCCGCCGACGATAACGAAGGTGAGCAGCGCCTCGCGCTCGGCGAGCGGCGCGTTCTCCGCCCTCTCGAACGCGCCCAGCACCCGCCGACGGATCGCTGTCGCGTCCTCAATGCTCTTCAGGCCCGGCGCGCTTTCCGACCATTCCGGGTGGCCGAAATAGGAGTGATCGGCGCCGGTGGCGACCACCAGATAGTCAAACGCCTGGTCGCCGACCGTGGTCTGGACGCAGCGCCGATCAAGATCGACCCCGGTCGCTTCGGCCAGCAGGACCCGCGCGTTCGGCTGCCCCCGCAACAGATGCCTGATCGGCCAGGCGATCTCTGATGGCGACAAGGCCGCGGTCGCGACTTGATAGAGCAGCGGCTGAAACAGGTGATAGTTGCGACGATCCAGCAGGGTGATGTCGACCGGCGCCTTGGCCAGTTCGCGCGCCGCGGCCAGACCGCCAAAGCCGCCGCCGATGATGACGACCTGAGGGCGATGAGCGGGGGCCGACGATTGGTTCACGCGAAATCCCCCTGTGCGATCACGCTAGCCGGGCGCCCCAGCGGCGCGCCGGGCTTCCAGAGCCGCCACCCGGGCCTTCGCATCGGCCTCCAGGTCCCCGTAGAACAGGTTGTAGGCGGGCGACTTGCGGCGATCGGTCCATGATCCCGACGCCCTCAGCGAGGTCGATTTCGGCCGCGACACGCGCAGCACGCCCTTCTCGCAGCGCGCCGAGATCTGCCGGCTCAAGAAGGCCGGCCGCGCGCCCCATTCCAGGCCCGTGGCGTTGGCCGCGCCCAGGCTGAGACGCGCCGGAGCCTCGGCGTTGCTCGCCGCGCCCAGCAACGGATTGAAGCACATGGGAACCCGGCCCTGCAGGTTCACCAGCTGGCCGCCTTCGCCCCAAACCAACGAGCGATCCAAGATCGCCTGGGCCCGCTCGGGCTCGCCCTCGAACACCGAGGCCCAGGCCGCGACACATCCAGGCTGCCCCGGACCAAGGCACGGGGGCAGCGGCGGCGAGTTGGCAGGGATCACCGTCTGAACCAGATAGGCTGCGGCGATCCGCGCCTTCAGTTCCGGATGAGCCGCGACTTCCTCCGCCAGCAGCCGCGCCGCCAGGGTCCCGCCCTGCTCCACGCCGACAACCACGAAGGGCCGATCCTTGTTGTAGTGCTCGACATAGTACCGGAAGGCCGCCGCCACGTCGGAATAGGCGAAGCGGCGCGCCTCCTTGGCGTCGTCCCGCAGGGTCATCAGCGTGTAGAGGCTGGCCTGCCGATAGCGCGGCGCGAAGATCCGGCCGACCCGAACGAACGGCCCGGCATAGTTCGGCGCCATCACCTCCCGAAACAGCCGGTCGGCCTTGGGATCATCGATCGGCGCGTTCCAGTGACGGCCGCCGTCAAAGGTGGTCGGCCCGACGAAGAACACATCGGCCGGCGGATCCCTGGGCGTCGGGCTCCCCGCATTGGCCGGCAGCAAGGCCCAGGCGGCCTTGGTCGCATAGTCCGGCGCCGGCGGCGGGTCGTAGGTCTGGAAGGGTTCCTTGGGATCGAGCCGGGTCCGCAGGATATCGTCGCGCCAGACGAAAGCCGCCGCGGCCACCAGCAAGGCCAGCAGCACAACTCCAGCGGCGATCAGGCGCCGAAATCCCCTGGGACGATCCGCCATGACCGCCCTGGCCCTACCGGTACGGGTCGGGCTGAGAGAGGTAACGCTTCACGTAATCGCCGACACCCTCTTCCAGCCCGGTCATCGGCTGGTTGTAGCCGGCGGCCTGCAGGCGTTCCATGTGGGCCTGGGTGAAGTACTGGTACTTGTCGCGAATGGCCGGCGGCATCGGCGTGTACTCGATCTCGGCAGGCCGATCGACGGCGGCGAAGACGGCCTTGGCCATGTCCTCGAAGGTCCGCGCCGTGCCCGAGCCGAGGTTGTAGATCCCGCTGACCTGCTCGTTCTTGGCCAGCCAGCCGACCACGTCGGCGACATCGCGCACATAGACGAAGTCGCGGGTCTGGCCGCCGTCCGGGACGCCCTCGCGATAGGACTTGAAGAGCTGCACCGCATGGCCGTCGCGCACCTTCGGCCAGATCTGCGAGGCCACCGACTTCATCGAGTGCTTATGTTCCTCGTTCGGCCCGTAGACATTGAAGAATTTCAGCCCCGCCCATTGCGGCGGCGCGTAATCCCGAGCCGCCTGGCGGGCCGCGAACAGGTCGAACAGCGCCTTGGACCAGCCGTAGGTGTTCAGCGGCCGGAGCGCGGCCAGCGAATCGACGTCGTCCTGGTCCCGGAAGTCGACGGCGTCGCCATAGGTCGCCGCCGAGGAGGCGTAGACGAACCGGCGTTGATGGTCGGCGCACCAACGGAACAGGTCGCGGCTGAGGGTGAAGTTCGCATGGACGATCTTGTCGGCGTCCGGCTCCGTGGTGGAGGACACCGCGCCCATATGGACGACCAGCTCGACGTCGCGCCAACGCTTCTCAAGCCATTCGAACATCGATTCCGGGGCCACGAAGTCGCCGATCGGGTGTTTGGCGATGTTGCGCCATTTGCCGAGCTCGGCCTCGTGCAGCCAGTCGCAGACGACGACGTCCAGCGACGGGTCCTCGGCCAGCTTGGCGACGATGTTGGAGCCGATGAACCCGGCCCCGCCTGTGACGAAGATGATCCGGCGGGTCATGCTTTCTCCTGCATCCGTGCGATGGCGGCCGTGGTCGAATAGCCGTCGACGATCTGCGCCAGCCTAACCTCTCCGCCGTAGGACTTCACGAAATCCCCGCCGACCACTTCGCTTTCGGCATAGTCCGCGCCCTTGATCAGGACGTCGGGCCGCGCCGCCTCGATCAGCTTCATCGGGGTGTCCTCGTCGAACGGCGCGACGAGGTCCACCGAGCCCAGCCCGGCCAACACCACGGCGCGGCCCTCCAGGTCGTTGACTGGACGCCCCTCGCCCTTCAGTTCGCGCACCGACCGGTCGGAATTGACCCCGACGATCAGCCGGTCGCACCAGGCCCGCGCCTGGGTCAGATAGGCGACATGACCCTTATGCAGAATGTCGAAGCAGCCGTTGGTGAAGCCGACCTTCAGCCCCTTGGCCCGCCAGCGGGCGATTTCGTCGGCCATCCGTTGCGGCGTGACGATCTTGGCCTCCGCCGGCGCCATGTGGGCGCTGATCGAGGCCTCGATCATCTCCTCCGGCGTCACCACGGCGGTGCCGGCCTTGCCCACCGCCACGCCTGAGGCCAGCATGGCGAAGGCGATGGCGTCGGCGATCTCGACCTTGGCCGCCAGGGCCAGGCCCAGCGCCGCCAGCGTGGTGTCGCCCGCGCCCGAGGCGTCGAACACCTCGCGCGGCACACCGGGGAAATGCCGTACAGCCTCGCCGCGCACCGCCAGCGAAATCCCCTTCGCCGCCCGCGTCACCAAGATCGCCTTGGCTTCACAAAGGGTCAGAGCGTGAATGAGCGCCGCCTCGATCTCAATGTCCGTCGAGGTTGGCATGTCGGTGGCGTGGGCCAGTTCGGCCGCGTTCGGCTTGACGATGTCGACCTGCCCATAGCGCGCGAAGCTGCGCGCCTTGGAGTCGACGATCATCACCGCGCCCGAGGCCCGGCAGGCCTCGATGACGCCGGCCGTAACCACGCCCTTGCCGTAGTCGGACAACAGCACAACGCCGACATCGCGCGCCACGTCGCGGACGGTGCGGATCAGCCGCTGCTCCACATCCCCGCTGGCCGGGCCGCTGGTTTCCATGTCGACGCGCAGCAGTTGCTGACCGCCGGAAACGAACCGCGTCTTCAAGGTGGTCGGCCGCCCGGCATCGGTGACCACGAAGCCTTCAACGCCCACCTCGGCCTTGATTAGGCGCAGGGCTTCGACGCCCTCGGCGTCGCCGCCGATCATGCCGACCAGGCAGACCTCACCGCCAAGGGCCGCGGCGTTGCGCGCCACGTTGCCGACCGCGCCCAGCATCACCAGCTCGCGCTTGCGGGCCAGGACCGGGATCGGCGCCTCGGGCGAGACGCGGGTGACGTCGCCATAGACGAAGCGGTCGACCATCAGGTCGCCGACACAGGCGATACGAGCCCCCGGGAGGGCGGAGAGAATCTGCTGAAGGGCCGACAGGTCCATGATTTCAGAGACTACGCCGATTATCGCACGGCCGCATGGACGGCCTTCAAGGTCGCCAGCAGATCACGCGCGCCGTCCAGCGGCAGGCAGCTCGGGCCGTCGCAGAGCGCCTTGTCCGGATCGTGGTGGAACTCCAGGAACACACCGTCCGCGCCCGAGGCCACGGCCGCCTTGGCGATGATCGCCACGCCCTCGCGTCGCCCGCCCGTCGAGGCCCCGCCCGTTCGCGGATCTGCGCCAGGAAGCTGCACGGCGTGGGTGGCGTCGATGGTCACCGGCGCGCCGAGCTTCTTCATCTCCTGAATGCCCAGCATGTCGACCACGAGATTGTTGTAGCCGAACGAGTTGCCGCGCTCGCAGAGGATCACTCCCACGTCGGCGGCTTCCTTGATCTTCGAGAGGATGTTCTGGCAGTCCCAAGGCGCCAGGAACTGGCCCTTCTTCACATGCAGCAGCCCGCCGGCCGCCGCCGTGGCCTTGGCGGTGGCCACGACCAGGTCGGTCTGACGGCACAGGAAGGCGGGGATCTGGACGATGTCGGCGACAGCGGCCACCGGCTCGGCCTGGCTGACTTCATGCAGGTCGGTGGCGATCGGCACATTCAACTGCGCCTTCACCTCGGCGAGGATCTTGAGGCCCTCGGTCAGGCCCGGCCCGCGGAAGCTCTTGATCGAAGAGCGGTTGGCCTTGTCGAAGCTCGCCTTGAACACATAGGGCAGGCCCAACTCGGAGGTCACCGCCTTCAGATGGCGGCCGGTCTCCAGCGCCAGATCCAAGTCCTCGATCACGTTCAGCCCCGCGATCACGACCAGCGGTTGGCCGTCGCCGATGGAGATGTTCCAGCGATTGAGCGTCAGTACGGTCATGACATTCCCGAGCTTTTTCCGTCGGCGGTCTAGCGCCGTAAGGGCCTAAGTGGCGCGCGTCTGCGTGGTTCACAAGCGCGAAAACGCCCCAGAACACATCCGCCTGACCAGCGGAACCGTAGGGCGAGGGTTGGAGTTGATTCGCCTCAATCCCAAATGCAGTGTTAGCTTGAAGAAAATCGAGGGTTGCGACCATGAGCTTGGCGCATGAACCATCGTTGAGAGCGCTCGCCGCCTCGCCCAGAGCTTTCGGCAGGCTCCCCGAACTCGCGGGAGCTCCGGCGGCGTTTCGCTTCGCGGCCAGGCTGATGGCGCTGAACTGGCGGGTCGGGGGCCTCACCTTCGTCACGCCCTCACGCCGCGAACTCAAGATCAAGGGCGCCGAGCCTGGGGTCGAGGCCCGGATCATCATTCACGACTTCCGCTTCATGCGGCGAGTGCTGGCCGCTGGCGACATCGGGTTCGCCGAGGGCTACATGGCCGGCGAATGGGAAACGCCGGACCTCGCGGCGGTGCTCAGCGCGGTGAGCCTCAACTTCGACCGCCTGGCCAGGGTGGTGCTCGGCAATCCGCTGGTGCGCGCCGCCAACTTCGTCGGCCACTCCCTGCACGCCAACACCCGCGAGGGATCGCGCAAGAACATCCACGCCCACTACGATCTCGGCAACGCTTTCTATTCGCGCTGGCTCGACCGGACGATGACCTACTCCTCGGCCCGCTACGAACGCTCCGGTCAGGCGCTGGATCAGGCCCAGACCAACAAGTACCGGATGCTGGCGCAGGGCATGGGGCTTGGCCCAGATCAGAGCGTGCTGGAGATCGGCTGCGGCTGGGGCGGATTCGCCGAATACGCGGCCAAGGAGGTCGGGGCCAAGGTCACCGGCATCACCATTTCCAAGGAACAGTTCGATTTCGCCCGCAAGCGGATGTTCGAGCAGGGCCTGACTGAGCGAGCTGACATCCGCATGATCGACTATCGCGACGTCGAGGGCAGCTTCGACCGGGTCGCCTCTATCGAGATGTTCGAGGCGGTCGGCGAACGCTACTGGCCGACCTATTTCGGCAAGATTCGCGACGTCCTGGCCCCCGGCGGCCGCGCCGGCCTGCAGATCATCACCATTCGCGACGAGATCTTCGACGCCTATCGCCGCCGCGCCGACTTCATCCAGAAATACATCTTCCCGGGCGGGATGCTGCCGTCCGAAGAGCGCCTGAAACCGATCACCGACCGGGCCGGTCTGCATTGGACCGGTCTCAGCCGGTTCGGTGAGGACTATGCCGACACCCTGGCCGAATGGGGCCGGCGGTTTGAGGGCGCCTGGGACGAGATCGCTCAGCTTGGCTTCGACGAGCGGTTCCGCAAACTCTGGCGGTTCTATCTCAGCTATTGCGAGGCAGGGTTCCGCACCGGCCGCACCAATGTCGTGCAGCTAAGCCTCTCCAAGGCTTGATGACCCCTGTTCTTGGCGGCCTTGGCCGCTTAAGTAGACGGCCATGACCGTCGCTCAGAGCGTCCTCGACGCCATCGGAAACACGCCCCTGATCCGCCTGCGCCGCGCAAGCGAGGCCACGGGTTGCGAAATTCTCGGCAAGGCCGAGTTCATGAACCCCGGCCAGTCCGTGAAGGACCGCGCGGCGCTCTACATCATTCGCGATGCGGAAAAACGCGGTCTGCTGCGGCCTGGCGGGCGGATCGTCGAAGGCACGGCGGGCAACACCGGCATCGGCCTGGCCATGGTCGCCGCCGCGTCCGGCTATCGCACCACGATCGTCATCCCGCGCACCCAGAGCCAGGAGAAGAAGGACGCCATTCGGCTGCTCGGCGCCGAGCTGGTCGAGGTGGACGCCGTTCCCTACTCCAACCCCGACAACTATGTCCGCTATTCCGGCCGCCTGGCCGAGGAACTGAACGCCAAGGAACCGGCCGGCGCGGTCTGGGCCAACCAGTTCGACAATGTCGCCAACCGCCAGGCCCACGTGGAGACGACGGGGCCGGAAATCTGGGAACAGACCGGCGGCAAGGTCGACGGATTCATCTCAGCCGTGGGCTCGGGCGGCACCCTGGCCGGCGTGGCCGAGGCTCTGCGCGCGCGGAAGTCCGACATCCAGATCGGCCTGGCCGATCCGCACGGCGCCTCGCTCTATTCCTGGTACGCCGACGGCGAGTTGCGGTCGGAAGGCAATTCGATCAGCGAGGGCATCGGCCAGGGCCGGATCACCGCCAATCTCGAAGGCCTGACCATCGACCGCCCCTATCGCATCGACGACCACGAGATGCTGAACGTCATCTACGACATGGTCGAGCACGAAGGCCTGGTGATGGGCGGTTCGACCGGCATCAATGTCGCCGGCGCCATCCGCATGGCCAAGGATATGGGCCCCGGCCACACCATCGTGACCATCCTGTGCGACCAGGGCTCACGTTATCAGAGCAAGATCTTCAATCCCGAGTTCCTGAAGGAACGCGGCTTCCCAATTCCGAAGTGGCTGTAGGCATGGATCCCGTCGTCTCCACCGCGTGGCTGGCCGACCGCTTGCGGGCGCCGGATGTCCGCGTCGTCGATGGAACTTGGTTCATGCCCGCCGAGAGGCGTTCCGGTCGCGAGGAATATCTGCAGGCCCACATTCCGGGCGCGGTGTTCTTCGATATCGACGCCATCGCCGACCGCGCAACCGACCTGCCGCACATGCTGCCCTCGCCCGAGGTCTTCGCCCAAGAGACCGGAGCGCTGGGCCTGCCGCGAGAAGCCGACATCGTGGTCTATGACACCCATGGGATCCGTTCAGCGGCGCGCGTCTGGTGGACGCTGCGGGCCATGGGCTATCCGAAGGTCTACGTGCTGGACGGCGGCCTGAAGAAATGGCTCGCCGAAGGCCGGCCGGTCGAAGCTGGTGAGATCTTCCCGCGCGCCGCGGCGCTCGAACCCATCCTTGACCCCGCCCTGGTGCGCAATGTCGACGACGTGCGCGCCCTGCTGGTTTCCGGCGAGGCCCGAGTGGTCGACGCTCGCTCGGCGACACGCTTCACCGGCGAAACCCCCGAACCTCGCGCCGGCCTGCGCTCGGGCCATATGCCGGGCGCGGCCAATGTGCCGTGGGAACAGGTCATCGCCGCCGACGGCACGCTGAAACCGGCCGATGAGCTCAAGGCCGTCTTCAAGGCCGCGGGCGTCGATCTCGGCAAGCCGATCGTCACCAGCTGCGGATCGGGCGTCACCGCCTCGGTCCTGGCCTTGGCACTGGCGCGGATCGGCCTCGACCGGACCGCGGTCTATGACGGGTCCTGGACCGAATGGGGCGGCCTGGCCGACACCCCCGTCGTCATCGGCGCCTAGCGCACCGGCGGGGCGTACATCAGGCCAGGTTCCACGGCGCTCCAAAGGGCGTTGTGTCCCCGCGCCAGCTTGAGCGACGAGCCCTGCCCCAGATTGCGCTCGAAAATCTCATCATAGGATCCGACCTGGACGATGACCTGATAGGCCCAGTCAGGCTTCAGCCCCAGGATCGGCCCCAGATTGTCCTGGGCGCCCAGCAGCCGCCGCACCCTGGGATCGGTCGAGGTCTTGAGCTGGTCCGGCGCGGACTTCGAATCCACCCCCAGCTCCTCGGCCAGGATCGTCGCGTAGACGGTCCACCGGACGATATCGGTCCAGGCGGGATCGTCCTGCCGCACCACGGGCCCCAGCGGCTCCTTCGAGATCACCGTCGGCAGGATCACGTGGGCGTTAGGCGTGTTCATCAGCGAGCGCGCCGAGGCCAGCGCCGCCATGTCGGCGGTGAAGACGTCGCATTCCTCGGCCTGGTAGCGCGCTCGCGCCTCGGCGCCGTTGTTCACCACCACGGCCTGGTACTTCAGGCCACGCGCCTGGAAATAGTCGGCCAGGTTCGTCTCGCTGGCGGTGCCCTTCTGGACGCAGATTCGCGCGCCGTTCAGTTCGTCGGCGGAGGCGAGCGACAGCGTCTTGGGCGCCAGGAAGCCTTGGCCGTCGTAGTAGGTGACGGCCGCGAAATCGACGCCCTCGCCCGCGTCGCGCGACAGGGTCCAGGAGGTGTTGCGCGACAGGATATCGATCTTGCCGCCCCTCAGGGCGGTGAAGCGCTCGGGGGCCGTGACCGTGGTGAACCGCGCCGCCTTGGCGTCGCCCAGCACCGCGGCGGCCACCGCGCGGCAGACATCGATGTCAAAGCCCCGCCAGGCGCCGCGGTCGTCGGAGTAGGCGAACCCGGCCAGTCCAGGATTGACGCCGCAGGACAGCCATCCGCGCGCCTTGATCGCCGCCAAGGTGGGGCTGGGCTTGGGTTTGTAAGCGCCCGGCGCGGGGGCGGCGATGGGCGCTGCGGCCGGCGGTGGCGCGGGCGCCTCCTCCTTGGCCTTGCTGCAGCCGGTAAGGACCATCGCGGCGACCAGAGCGATCCATGGGCCTGGCCGAGAAATACTGCGCCGGGAGATTGGTCGCCCTCCTTGATTGCTTAGCGGCTCAGGCCCTAAGTGACGCCTGATTTTGGCTCCAGTTCGTTCCGGCCCGTCAACCCGCATGTCAGAAGAAACCCGTCTTATCCGCGCCGGCGCTACGTCAGGCGATCTCGTCAAGACGGTCGGACCTCCGATCCAGCGGGGATCGACAGTGCTGCTGCCCTGCGCCGAGGCGCTGTACGACGACGACGCCTATCTGACCTATGGCCGCGCCGGGCTAGCCGCGCATGACGCGCTGAAGGCGGCGCTGGGCGAGATGGAGCGCGCCGCCGGCGTCAGCCTCTATCCGTCCGGGCTCGCGGCCCTGACCGGCGCCATGCTGGCGGTGCTGAAAGCCGGCGACGAGGTGTTGGTCGTCGACAACATCTACAAGCCGACCCGCCGCTTCTGCGACCAGGTGCTGGCGCGCTACGGCGTCGCGGTCCGCTATTTCGATCCGCGCCAGTCCCCAGAAGACCTCGTCGGCTCGGCCACCGCCGCCACCCGGCTGATCGTCATGGAGTCGCCCGGCTCGCTGACCTTCGAACTGCAGGACCTCGCCGCTATCGCCCGGCTGGCCAAGGCGCGCGGCATCCTCACCCTGGCCGACAACACCTGGGGCGCCGGCTACCTGTTCAAGCCCCTGGCCCAGGGGATCGACATCAGCGTTCAGGCCCTGACGAAGTATGTCGGCGGCCACTCGGACGTCTTCATGGGCTCTGCGGCCGCCAGCGACCTGGCCCTGGTCCGCCAGCTTGAGGACGGAGTGCACAATCTCGGTTGGGCGGTCGCCGCCGAGGACGCCTACCAGATGCTGCGCGGCCTGCGCACCCTGCCCACCCGGCTGAAGCGCCAGGGCGAGGCTGGCCTGAAGATCGCCGCCTGGCTGCGCGAGCAGCCCGAGGTGGCGCAGGTCATCCATCCCGCCCTGCCTGGCGCCGCCGACTACGACCTCTGGGCGCGCGACTACAGCGGCGCCTGCGGCCTGTTCGGCTTCGTCCTGAAGCCGGGTTCCGAAGCTTGCGCCAACGCCTTCCTCAACGCCCTGGAGCTGTTCGGCCTCGGCTTCTCGTGGGGCGGCTTCGAGAGCCTGGCCATTCTTTGCGACCCGCAGCTCGGCAAGCGCAAGTTCGTGCCCGATCTGGCCGGACCGCTGATGCGCCTGCACGTCGGCCTGGAGAACGAGGACGACCTGATCGCCGACCTGCGCGGCGGCCTGGACGCCTACGCCCGGGCGACGGCCTAGGAACGCGCCACCCGGCTCATGCCTCGAATGGACTTCGGACCGCTGTTGTGTCGGAGTTCGGGGGCCTGCTCACGGAATGGGCCAGGCCAGCCAGGGAGGTTTCCTTGAGTCAGTCTGAGCACAAGCCGGTCATCGAGATCACCATCGCGGCTCCTATCGCCACGGTCTGGGAGGCGCTGCGCGACCCGGCCCAGATCCGCCGCTGGTTCGGTTGGGACGCCAACACCCTGGCCGACGAGATCGACTACATCTTCGTCGACCACGTCAGGCCCGATGAGGCCGCCCATATCCTCGCATTCGAGGGCATGCCTGACCGCTTCGAACTGACAGACCTGGGCGGCGGCCGAACCCGCCTGCGCCTGACCCGCCTGGGCGCGGCCGGTGACGAGAGCGACTGGGACGGCCCCAACGAGGACATGACCGAGGGCTGGAAGGCCTTCCTGGAGCAACTCCGCTTCGCCATGGAGCATCACCCGGGCCAAGAGCGCCGCACCTTCTATCTCTCCGGCCATCTGGCCGAGGGCGCTGACGCCGACCTGCCTCGCGCGGCGCTCGGCGTCGACGCCCTCGCCGACCTGGTAGAGGACGCCCACTACAGCCTGAAGGTCGGCCCAGGCGACACCCTGGCCGGCAAGGTCTGGCACCGGTCCCGTCGCCAGATCTCCTTCTCCGTCGATGGGTTCGGCGACGGCCTGGTCCTGGTCACCGACTTCAGCGCGCAGAACCGCCCGCCGCATGGCGGCGGCTCGGTCATCGTCACCACCTACGGCCTGGACGACGCGGCGTTCGACGCAGCCCACGGCCGCTGGGCCGCATGGTGGAAGACGAATTTTCCAGAAGAAATAAAAGGCCAGCGCCTGGCCTGAGGGCCCCGGCCCAATCCTGGCGCGCCCAGCAGGACTCGAACCTGCAACCGTCCGCTTAGAAGGCGGATGCTCTATCCGGTTGAGCTATGGGCGCCGCGGACTAATGCGTCCAGGGTTGCTTGCGGCCGAAGGCGAAGTTGTCGGCATAGGCCTTGATGATGCGCTTGGCGGGCTTGGGGTCGGAGATCTGGAACGCGATGCCGTGAGCCTGGGCGTAGGCGACCGCCTCGTCCTTGGTCTCGAAGGCCAGGCGGATCTGTCCGTCCATGTCGGCGGTGAGGGTCCAGCCCATCAGCGGGTCCGAGCGCAGAGCCGAGGCCGGCTCGAATTCCAGCACCCAGTCCTTGGTCTTCGCCTTGCCCGACTGCATGGCGTTCTTGGCTGGACGATAGATGCGCGCGAGCATGCGGACCCCTCAAACAATTCTCACCGGCGTTGGTCGGGGCGAGAGGATTCGAACCTCCGACCCTCTGGTCCCAAACCAGATGCGCTACCAGGCTGCGCTACACCCCGAAAAACGCCGGCGAGGGGGTCCGATATAAGGCTTTGGACTTTATCGCAAACGAACAAACTCGCTTTGGGCGATTAGGCGCGTTTATGCATCAATTTAAAGACCCCGGTGGCCCTCACCACGTCCACGCCGCGGACATGGGCGCGGGCCTCGACGAAGGCGACGTCCTTGGTCACGCGGGTGATCTTGCCCTCGCCCATCACCCAGTCGCCGACCCGCCCCATGTGCAGGAAGTCGATCGACAGGTGGATGGTCACCGCAGTCTGGCGGGTGGCGCGGAACACCGTCGCCCCCATCAAACCGTCGAGGAAGGCGCTAAGCATGCCGCCATGCACCAGTCCCAGGCCGTTGGCGTGGCGCGGGAGGGCGTAGAAGGCCTGCTCGGTCAGTTCCCCCATCTGCGCGCGATGGAAGTATGGGCCGTTATGGCTGGAGAACGCCCCGCGCCCGCTCGATTCAACGAACCCCTCCGGTGGCGGCGGCACGACATCGCGGTCAGTCACGCTTGAAGATCCGATGCTCGATGCGGTCGCCGGGCATCAGACCGATCTCGGCCGAACGCCCGCCGGCCAGTTCCAGAACGCCCAGGGTCGGCCCGCCGGAAGGAATCGGCGCCTCCGACAGCGGGGTGGTGTTCCGGGCGATCGACAGCACCGTGCCGTCCGCCTTGATGTAGATGATGTCGAGCGGGATCAGCGTGTTGCGCATCCAGAACGCCACCTCGCGCGGCGTGTGGAAGTCGAACAGCATGCCGCGATCAGGCGCCAGCGACTTGCGGAACATCAGGCCCCGCTCGCGCGTGGCGTCGTTGTCGGCGATTTCCACGAAGAACCGCGTGCGTCCGGACGGCGTCACCGCCTCCAGGACCTCAAACCCGGCTGGGGCCTGGCCAACCGCCCCTGCCGCGGCCTTGGCCGGCGCGCCAGCCGCCGTTGGCGGGGCCTGGGTCGGCTTGGCCTGAGCGGCCGCCGAGCCGGTCTGGGCGGCCGGCTGCTCGGCGCAGGCCGCCAACAGCGCAAGCGCGACGAATGTCGCGGTCAAGCCGCGTTGCGGCCCCGTCAAACTGGACACCGGAGAACTCCGAGTTGTTAGGTCTTAAGCCAGACCTACAGACTCGATCTCGGCCACGACAAGCCCTTTCGGACCTTCGGCGAACCGCACCATGACGTCGTCGCCAGGCTGCAGGTCCTCGATACCGGATCGTCGCAGGGTTTCGATGTGCACGAAGATGTCGCCGCTCTCCCCGTCGCGGACCACGAAACCGTAGCCCTTGGCGCGGTTGAACCACTTCACCTTGGCCCGTTCCAGCGGACCGCGCGCCGTCAGCGGCCTTCGCGGTTGCCGAGCCTGGAAGCCGCCCTGGTCGTAGCTGTCGCGCTCCCGACGGAAACCGCCGCCCTCCTCGTGCCTTCGGCGGTCTGAAGCCGGCGGCGCCGACGTCTCGTCGACCTCCACCACCTCCGATACCTGCCAGCCCTTCGGACGGCGGATCACGTCACAGACGATCACGGCCCCTTCCAGAGCGCTCTCGCGCCCGGAACTCCTCAAACTGGTGACGTGGAGCAATACGTCCTTGAGCCCCGTTTGATTGGGGTCGTCAGGAACGATAAAGCCATACCCCTTGCCGGCGTCGAACCACTTCACCCGCCCGCTGATCCTCACGGATTCTTCGTGTGGACCCACTCCCTCGAATTCGTAACCAGACATATGCCCCTCTGGCCCGGTCCCCCCGATCCTTTCGGACTTAGCCAGCTATAACACTGTTCTCGTTGGGAGAGTGCCGTCAATGGGGCATTTTCCAACTGATGCACGCATCAGTCGTAATTATCGCGCCAACATCGTGTGGGGGAGCCTCGCGGTGGCAGTCCCTAGGGGAGTCGAACCCCTCTCTCCAGGTTGAAAACCTGGCGTCCTAACCGATAGACGAAGGGACCGCGTCCGCGAGAGCGGTGTCTATATTGACGATTCCGCGGGGTGGCAAGCGCCTTGCTCAACCTTTTTCGAAAGTGCCGCAGCAGCCTGTGGACAGTGCCGAAATCGGCGAAAAACCTGGGCCATGCGGCCAGGCGAAAATGCTCAGCCCACCCGGCGCGGGTCGGCGACGTCCTCGATTTCCAACTCGACGCTCTCACGGCCTTGCCAGTCGTCGGGCTTCAGGCGGCCCGCCACATGGATGGCGCCGCCCTCATTGAGCAGCCGCCGGCCCGCCTCGGTGTCTTCCGCGCGCCAGGCCACAGCCTTCAGACGTCCGCCCGACCCGTCGGTGAGGGTCACGCGGACATGGCCGCCACGCAGCGCCATCGGCCGCTCGACCCGCGCATTGGCCACGGCGAACATCGGCTCGGGGTTTCCGGGACCGAACGGCGCCAGGGCCTGGAATGATTGATAGAGGCCGCGGTCCGCCCCGCCGGTCGTGATCAGGGCGTCGATGTCGAGACCGTCCTGTTCGGCGGCGGCCTGCGCCTCGTCGGCCAGGCGTTCGTTCAGGAAGGCCCGCAGGTCCGGAATGGTGTCGGGGCGCACCGAGAGGCCAGCGGCCATGGCGTGCCCGCCCCCGGCCAGCAGCAGCCCCTCGTCATAGGCCGCCTGGACGGCTCGCCCCAGGTTCACCCCGGTCTGCGAGCGGCCCGAGCCCTTGCCGATATTGGCTGCCCGATCGATCCCGATGACCAGGGCCGGCTTGCGATAGCGTTCCTTCAGCCGGCTGGCGACGATCCCGATGACGCCGGGGTGCCAACCGTCGGCGGCGACCATGGTCAGGGCCGCGCCCTCCTGGTTGCTCTCGCGCTCGACGACACGGATCGCCTCCTCCAGGATCTCGCGCTCGACTTCCTTGCGTGAGGCGTTCAGGCCGTCGAGCTCGGCGGCCAGCATCGCGGCCTCTTCCGGATCGTCGGTGGAGAGCAGACGTGCGCCCAAATCCGAGCGCCCGATCCGGCCGCCGGCGTTGATGCGCGGCCCCAGGATGAAGCCGGCATGGAAGACGCCGGCCGGTCCTGATCCCTTGGCGACCTCCAGCAAGGCCTTCAGGCCTGGATTGCGCCAGGCCGACATCACCTTCAGCCCCTGGGTCGTCAGGGCGCGGTTGAAACCGACCAGCTGGGTGACGTCGCAGATCGCGCCCATCGCCGCCAGGTCCAGCCATTGGCGCAGGTCGGGCTCGGGGCGGTCCTCGAACAGGCCGCGACCGCGCGCCTCGCGGTTGAGGGCGGCCATCAGCACGAAAACGACGCCCGCGGCGGCCAGAACCCCCTGCCCCGAGCCGCAGCCCGGCCGGTTCGGGTTCACCAGGGCCGCGACCTCCGGGATCTCGTCGCGCATCAGGTGGTGGTCGATCACCACGACGTCGAGACCAATCTCCTTGGCGCAGGCCAAGGCCTCATAGGCCGCCGCGCCGCAATCCACCGTGATCACCAGCTCGACGCCGGATTCGCGGATCCGCCGGAAGGCGGCGGGTGAAGGGCCATAACCCTCGGTCAGGCGGTCGGGAACATAGATGGGCAATTCCTTGCCCTGGGTGCGGAACCAACGGACCAACTGGGCCGCGCTGGAGGCGCCGTCGACATCGTAGTCGGCGAAGACCGTCATCGGACGGTCGGCGATCAGGCCGTCGATCAGGATCTTGGCGGCCAGATCCATGTCGACGAAACTCGACGGATCGGGAAATAGCGCCTTGAGGGTCGGGTTGAGGTAGTCGGCCCCGCCCTCGGCGGTCACCCCGCGCGAGGCCAGGGCGCGAGCCAGCGGCTCGCTGAGGCCAAGGCCGAGCTGGTGGCGGCGCACCACCTCGGCGTCAGCAGGACGTTCACGCCATAGCCGCCCGCTCAGCGAGCGCTCGACGCCTAGATATCCCAAGGAGGCGGTTCCATCGGCCATCGGTCGAGCCTAGCCGGAGTCGGAACCGCCACGAAGGATACTCCCGAGCGCGATAGCTGAAAGTGGACGCCGGTTTCAGCGACCATCGCGCTCCAATCAAAAATCTAGAGCCCCCTGGCTCTAGACTGGACGCTTCATCCGCACTTCGCGCACGGTGCGGGTGGCCGAGTTCATCACCAGGGTGTGGGTGTGAACAAAGCCGTCGTCGTACTGCACGCCGTCCAACAGGGCGCCGTTGGTCACGCCGGTGGCCGCGAAGATCGCGTCGGCGCGGACCATCTCGTGCAGGTCGTACTTCTTGTCGAAGTCGGTGATGCCGACGCGGGCCGCGCGGGCCTTCTCATCGGCGTTGCGGAACACCAGACGGCCCTGGAACTGTCCGCCGACGCACTTCAGCGCCGCGCAGGCCAGCACGCCCTCAGGCGCTCCGCCCTGGCCGACATAGAGATCGACGCCGGTCGAGGGATCGGCGGTGTTCATCACCCCGGCCACGTCGCCGTCGGTGATCAGATAGACCCGCGCGCCGACCGAACGGACGCTGGCGATGAGATCGGCGTGACGCGGACGGTCCAGGATGCAAACCGTGATCTCCGAGGGCTCGACGCCCTTGGCCTCGGCCAGCGCCTGCACGTTTTCCGCAGGCGACTTGTCGAGATCGATCACGCCGGCCGGATAGCCCGGCCCGCAGGCGATCTTGTCCATATAGGTGTCAGGCGCGTTCAGCAGGGTGCCCTTCGGCGCCCAAGCCATGACGGCCAGCGCGTTGGCCATGGCCTTCGCGGTCAGCGTCGTGCCTTCCAGCGGGTCGAGGGCGATGTCGATCGCCGGACCTTTGCCGCTGCCGACCTTTTCGCCGATGTAGAGCATGGGCGCTTCATCGCGCTCGCCCTCGCCGATGACGATCTCGCCGTCGATGTCGAGGTCGTTCAGCGCCGTGCGCATCGCGTCCACGGCGGCTTGGTCGGCCGCCTTCTCGTCACCACGTCCAACCAGCTTCCAAGCAGCGATGGCGGCGATTTCCGTCACCCGGACCGCTTCCAGAACCAGGCCGCGATCCAGATTTTCCGAACTCATAAGTCTCTCCCGGCGCCTCCAGGGCGCGTTTTATCGTTGGGCTCTTATATGCGCGCGATACGCAAGAGGCGCGGTCTATCCAGTACTGAAGGCAGATTTGCGATGCGATCGATCGCCGCCGTGAGCACCGACTCCGCAACTGCATGCGTCGTAAGCACAATCGGTACGCCGTCGGCGTTCTCGACGGGCTTCTGAAGGAAGCTCTCGATGGAGACGCCGGCCTCGGCCAGGGTCTCCGAAACCGCGGCGATCACGCCGGGCTCGTCCTTCACCAGGAAGCGCAGATAGGCCCGGCTCATGCTCTTGGCCGGATCGATCGGGGTGAACGGCTTCAGCGTGGCGGCGGGAGCCTGGAAGACCGGGCGCGCCGCGCCGGTCATCACGTCGGCGATGTCGGCGGCCACGGCCGCGGCGGTCGGGGCGGCGCCGGCGCCTGGCCCCTGCAGATAGATGCGGCCGATCCGCGTGCCCTCGATGAAGAGCGCGTTCAAGGCCCCGCCGGCCTGGGCCAGCGGATGATTCTGGGCCACCAACGTCGGGTGCACCCGCACCAGCACGCCGTCGTCCGACCGGTTGGCCGAAGCGATGAGCTTGATCTTGTAGCCCAGGTCCTTGGCGAGCTGGATATCCAGCAGCGCCACCTGGTCGATGCCCTCGATCTCGGCGGCGGCGTAGTTCGGCGCGCAGCCGAAGGCCAGCGCCGCCAGGATCGAGATCTTGTGCGCGGCGTCAAACCCCCCGACGTCCATGGTCGGGTCGGCCTCGGCGTAGCCAAGGCGCTGAGCCTCGGCCAGCACGTCGGCGAAGGCCCGGCCGCCGGAGTCCATTTCCGACAGGATGTAGTTGCAGGTGCCGTTGAGAATGCCCGCGACGGACTTGATCTCGTCGCCGACCATCGCCTCGCGCATCATCTTGACGGCGGGAGTGCCGCCCATGACGGCGGCCTCGAACAGCAGCGGAACGCCCTTGGCCTCAGCCAGCGCGGCCAGCTCGGCCCCGTGCTCGGCGATCAGCGCCTTGTTGGCGGTGACGACCGGCTTGCCAGCGTTCAGCGCGGCCTCGACCGCGGCCTTGGCCGGACCGTCGGAGCCGCCGATCAGTTCGACGAAGATGTTGTTGTCCGGCGAGGCGGCCAGCGCCACCGGATCATCGAACCAGGGCAGATTCGAGATGTCGAAGGCGCGCGGACGCGAACGCGAACGCGCCGAAACGCCGGTCACGACGGCGCGGCCGCCGGCCGGAGCGAAATCCGGGTGGTCGGAAAGGAAGTTCAGCAGTCCGCCGCCGACCGTACCGAGGCCCGCGACGCCGACCCGCCATTCAGTTTTACTCATTGCACCGCCAAGGTGTTGTGGGCTCGGCCGAGGATTTCGTCGGCATTGGCCAGAAATTTCTTCACGTTGCGCGCGGCCTGACGGATGCGGTGCTCGTTCTCCACGAGCCCGATACGCACATACCCCTCGCCATATTCGCCAAAGGCCACGCCCGGGGCCACGGCCACGCCCGCTTCCTCGATCAGCAGCTTGGAAAACAGCATCGAGCCGGCTTCCTTGAACTGTTCCGGCAGCGGCGCCCAGGCGAACATCGAGGCGGACGGCGCGGGAATGTCCCAGCCGGCGCGCTTCATCGACGACACCAGGGTGTCTCGGCGCGATTTGTACATCGCGCGGATCTCATCGACACAATCCTGCGGACCGTTCAGCGCCGCGGCCGCCGCGACCTGGATCGGCGTATAGGCGCCATAGTCGAGATACGACTTCACCCGCGCCAGCGCCGCGCACATGCGCGCGTTGCCGACCACCATGCCCACGCGCCAACCGGCCATGGCGTAGGTCTTCGAGAGCGAGTTGACCTCGACGGCGATGTCCTTGGCCCCGTCGACCTGCAGGATCGAGGGCGGCGGATTGTCGTCGAAATAGATCTCGGAATAGGCGATGTCCGACAGCACCAGCATGTCGTGCTTCTTCGCCAGCGCGACCGCGTCCTTGTAGAAGTCGAGATCGACCCACTGGGCCGTCGGGTTCGACGGATAGGACAGGATCAACACCGACGGCGGCGGCGCCGAGTGCTTCACCGCTCGGCTGATGCCGGCCAGATACTCTTCAGGCGAAGGCGCCGGCACGTGACGGATCACCCCGCCGGCCATGATGAAACCGTAGGCGTGGATCGGATAGGCCGGGTTCGGGCAGATGATCACGTCGCCCGGGGCGGTCAGCGCCTGGGCGAGGTTGGCGAAGCCCTCCTTCGACCCCAGGGTGGCGATCACCTCGGTGTCGGGGTTCAAGGTCACGCCGAAGCGTTTCTCATAGTAGCCGGCCATAGCCTTGCGCAGGCCGACGATGCCCTTGGAAGCTGAATAGCGCCCGGCCTTCGGGTCGCGGGCGGTCTCGACCAGTTTGTCGACGATGTGCTTGGGCGTCGGCATGTCCGGATTGCCCATGCCGAAGTCGATGATGTCCACGCCCTCGGCGCGAAGCCGCGCCTTGATGCGGTTCACTTCCTCGAAGACGTACGGCGGAAGGCGGCGGATACGGTGGAATTCGGGAGTCATTTTGAGCTCGTACCGCGGACCCTGCGGCGATTGGGAGCTGAAGTCGCGCATGGATAGCCCCCGTCAGGGGCGCAGCCAAGCAGGTTCAAGGTCATTTATGCCCCCGCCTGCCTCTTATCTGGGCGACGGAGGCGGCGTAGCTCGTTCCCGGAGCTGCCGCGCGAAGGCCTCGGTGGCTGCTGTGCTGGAGGCTGCGCCGGTGTTGTCGGGTCCGGCCTCGGCCTGGGCCCGCGCCTGGAACCGCTCGGTGCCGTCCAGCGTCCAGGTGTTGGCCGCGGTCTTCCGCTCCAGATCGGCGCTGGCGGTCTCGAGCTTGTCGGCTTCCTTGCCCCATTGCGCGATCGGTCGCTGATCGGTCGGGAGCGGCGGAATGTCGGCGAAGGTCGGATAGTCCGTGCCGGTTCGCGCCATGCGCGCCACGTCGGCCGCCACCGGCGAGGCCGGATCCACCGGGACAGTCGCAAACGGGTTAGAGGTCGCGCAGCCAGCCAGCAGCGCCCCCAGGCAGACACAGGCCAGCAGCCCCCGAGCGGAGGCCCCGAATGGCGCTTTTGCGAAAAGTCGAAGCGGCGCGTTCATATTCACCCAGGTCATATGCCATGATCGCCTCAGGTGAAAGGGCGCGAGCGCCCCAAAGCCTCAAGGAAGCGCGTGTGGGAGGAAGTTGAGCGATGAGCGTACAACCGTCGACGCCTACCAAGGCCAAGGGAAAAAAGAAGGCCAAGGCCGCCGACAAGGCTGTTTCCAAGGCCAATAAGGCTGAAACCGCCGCCAAAGCCGCAGCTTTCGAGGCCGCTCCGCCCCCCGAACCGCCGCGGAACGGCGAGACCACCTCCGCGAGGCTGGACCACCTGAGCGCTGACCAACGCGACATGATGGAGAAGTTGTCGGCGAATCTGGCCCGCGCGGCGCTGACCGCCCAGGGCGCGATCGCCGAGGCCGCCCTGCGCCAGGCCGAACGTCCGGCCGCCCTGCAACCCGATCCCTTCCACGTCGCCCCCGCCCTCACCGACGTCATGGGTCGGCTGGCCAGTCAGCCCGACCGGATGGTCCGCGCCCAGGCCGACCTGTTCCAACAATATCTGGAGCTCTGGCAATCGGCCGCCCGCCGCGCCGGGGGCGAAACGGTCGAGCCCGTGGTCAGCCCCGCCAAGGGCGACAAGCGGTTCAACGATCCCGACTGGGCCGAAAACCCGGTCTTCGACGTGATCAAGCAATCCTACCTGCTGACCTCGAACTGGCTGAACGCGCTGGTTTCCCAGGTCGAGGACGTCGATCCGATGGCCAAGCGCCGGGTCGAGTTCTTCATGAAGATGCTCACCGACGCCTTCTCGCCGTCGAACTTCCTGGTCTCCAATCCGGCCGCCCTGCGCGAAGCCATGCAGACCCAAGGCGCCTCGCTGCTGAAGGGCATGGAGAACTTCGCCGACGACCTGACGCGCGGCGGCGGTCAGCTGGCGATCAGCCAGACCGACTATCAGATGTTCAAGATCGGCGAGAACGTCGCCACCGCGCCGGGCAAGGTCGTGTTCCAGAACGACGTGCTCCAGCTGCTGCAATTCAACCCGACGACCGAACAGGTCCACGAGATCCCGCTGCTGATCTTCCCGCCCTGGATCAACAAGTTCTACATCCTCGATCTGCGGCCGGAAAATTCGATGATCCGCTGGCTGGCGGACCAGGGCTTCACGGTCTTCGTGGCCTCGTGGGTCAATCCCGACGTCGCCATGGCCGCCAAGACCTTCGAGGACTACATGCTCGATGGCATCTACGCCGCGACCGAGGCGGCCATGACCCAGGCCGGCGTCGATCGCGTAAACACCGTCGGCTACTGCATCGGCGGCACCCTGCTCTCCTCCACGCTGGCCCACATGGCGGCCAAGAACGACAAGCGGATCGCCTCGGCGACCTTCTTCGCGGCCCAGCAGGACTTCGCCGAGGCCGGCGACCTGCTGCTGTTCACCAATGAAGACTGGCTGGGCGATCTCGAGAAGCAGATGGACGCGGCCGGCGGGGTGCTGTCGGGCCAGGCCATGGCCGAGACCTTCAACTCGCTGCGCGCCAACGATCTGATCTGGTCGTTCTTCGTGAACAACTATCTGATGGGCAAGGAGCCCAAGCCCTTCGACCTGCTGTTCTGGAACTCCGACCAGACGCGCATGCCCAAGGCGCTGCACCTGTTCTATCTACGCAAGTTCTACGGCGAGAACGCCCTCGCGAAGGGCGAGCTGGTTCTCGACAATATCAAGCTCGACCTGGCGACCGTGAAGACCCCGGTCTACGTGCAGTCGTCGAAGGAAGACCACATCGCCCCGGCGCGATCGGTCTATCGCGGCGCGCGGCTGTTCGGCGGCCCCGTGACCTTCACCCTCGCGGGGTCGGGGCACATCGCCGGCGTGATCAACGCCCCGGTCGCCAACAAGTACCAGCACTGGACCAACACCGACCTCCCCGGCTCCGTCGAACAGTGGATGGAGGGCGCCAAGGAAACGGCGGGCTCCTGGTGGCCGCATTGGGCTACCTGGCTGCGGGAGAAGTCCGGCGGTCTCGTCCCGGCCCGCGATCCGGCGAACGGCAAGTTCAAGCCTATCGAGGACGCGCCCGGTTCCTATGTGAAGGTGAAGTCGTAAGCGACCGCTCCCTGGGGGATAGATGCTCAAATTGCTGATTGGCGGCCTCGCCGTCCTGCTCGCCGTATGGATCGGCGCGGGCTTCGCGGTCGTGGCCTTGTCGGGCCGCTTCGAGCCCAGCGGGCGTTTCGTCGACATCGGCGGGCGCAAGCTGCGGCTGGTCTGCGACGGCCCGAAGTCCGACAAGCCAGTGGTCTGGATGGAGGCCGGCGCCTGGGGCCTGGCCGCCGACTTCGCCGCCATCCAGCAGGGACTGACGGCGAAGGGCGTTCGCTCCTGCGCCTATGACCGGGCTGGCATGGGCTTTTCCGATCCTGGCCCAGGGCCCCGTAACAGCGCCGCCATCGCCGCCGACCTCGCCAAGCTGATCGAGGCGTCGGGTGAACGCGGCCCCTTCATCCTGATGGCCCACTCTATGGGCGGCCAGCACATCCGGCTGTTCGCCGGCCAGCACCCCGATCAGGTCGCCGGCCTAGTGCTGCTGGAAGCCACGACGCCGGAAATGACCAGCGATCCGCGCGCCCAGCCGTTCCTCAGCCGCGTGCGCAACGTGGCCCGTGCGACCGCCGCCGCCGGCTCTCTTGGCCTGACCCCCGTCGCCTACTATTGGGGCGACCGCATCGGTCTTCCACCACAAGGCCAGGCTGAGAAGCGTCACGCCTTCGTCTCCGGCCGCCATGCGCGCACCGCTGCGGCCGAGGTCCTCGCCTGGGATCAGGGATCGATCCAGGCTGGGAAGGTGAGCCTGGATCGGCAATGGCCCGTGGCCGTCGTCACCGCCGGCGACGCCGCCCGCATGGGCGAATGGAACATCGCCCGCCGAGCGCCCGAACGGGCCTCCCGCGCCGGCTACTACGAAAACGTCGCGGAGGCTGAACACGCCAACCTGCTTGGTCTTGAGCACAACGGCGCGGTGCTGCGGGCCGTCGATCACGTCCTGGCCGCGCTCGCCCCGCCAAGCCCGCAGGCGAAGTGAATCTCCCTCGCCTCTATCAGGCCGGCACGAACCGCAACGCGTCGCCGTTGTTGCAGTAGCGTAGGCCCGTGGGAGGCGGGCCGTCGGGGAAGACGTGGCCCTGGTGACCCAGGCAACGGGCGCAGTGGTACTCGGTGCGGGGCGCCCCGATGGCGAAATCGGTCTTCTTGCCCATCGCGCCCTTGATGGCGGTGTAGAAGCTGGGCCACCCCGTCCCGCTCTCAAACTTCCAATCGGACTTGAACAGCGGCAGGGCGCAGCCGGCGCAGACGAAGGTCCCGCGCCGCTTCTCCTTGTTGAGCGGGCTGGTGCCGGCCATCTCCGTCGCCTCATGGCGCAGCACATTGTAGGTCGCGACATCCAGCCGCTTCTTCCACTCAGCATCGCTGATCTTGCGCCATGGCGAGGCGGCGTAGGGATCATCGGCGGCGAAGGCGGTCATCGGCGTGACGGCCAGGGCGGAGCCCATCAGGAAGGCGCGGCGGTCGATCTTGCTCATGTCCGAGATACGACTCCTCTCGGGCCTTGGATGCAAGCCTAGCGGCCTGCCCAGGCGTAAAGCGCGTCCGGCGTCTTCTCTTCGTTGTCGGCGCCGTCGGTCAGTTTGACCAGGGTGAACCCGCGCGCCTCATAGAACGCCCGCGCCCTGGCGTTCTGCTGGAAGGTCCAGAGCTTGCGCGCCTCGCCATCCTCCAGGGCCTTGGCGAGCAAGGCGTCCCCGATCCGTCGTCCCTGGTGCTGCGGGTGGACATAGAGGTGGCTGACCCAGCCGGGCTTGAAGGCGACATAGCCGGAGATTTCCCCGTCGCTCTCGGAAACCCAGACCTCGTTCTCGACCATCAATCGCTCGCGGAAGAACCACAGGTCTTCCTCGGCGGTGTGCAGCTCCGGCAGGAACGGCAACGATTCCCGCACGGTCAGGCGGTGCAGCCGGGCGATGGCGCCTGCGTCGTCCAGGCTCGCCCGGCGCAGGATCACAGACCCGCCGCCTCAGGCAGGCCCAGCATGATGTTGAGGTTCTGCACCGCAGCCCCCGACGCGCCCTTGCCAAGGTTGTCCAGCACAGCCACCAGGCGCGCCTGCTGGCGTTCCTCGTTGCCAAAGACATAGAGCTTCATGCGATTGGTGCCGTTCAGCGCTTCGGGATCGAGGTCGGCGTTGTAGCCGGCCGCGCCCGCCCGCGCCTTTTGCAGCGCCGTGCATTCCTCGGCGCTGGCCACTTCGACGAAGGCTTCGCGCGCATAGGCCTTGGCCAGCGCCTCGCGCAGGTCGGCGGGGCGCGGCTTGCCGGGCAGCGCCCAGAGTTGCAGCGGCACCTCGACGATCATGCCTTGGGCGTAGCGGCCGACGGCGGGCGCGAACAGCGGCGGATGATCCAGCCCGCCATGCGCCTGCATCTCGCCGATGTGCTTGTGCTGCAGCGGCAGGCCGTAGATGCGGAAGGCGTCGCTGCTGGTTTCCGGCGCAGGCGCCTCGAACTCAGCGATCAGCCCCTTCCCGCCCCCGGTGTAGCCGGAGATCGCGTTGAGCGTCAGCGGCCAGTCGCTGGGGATCAGTTCGGCCGTCACCAGCGGACGCACCAGGCCGATGAAGCCGGTCGGATAGCAGCCAGGATTGCTGACCCGGGTCGACGAGGCGATGGCCGCGCGCTGATCACGGTCCATCTCGGCGAAGCCGTAGGTCCAGCCGGACGCGGTCCGATAGGCGGTCGAGGCGTCGATCACCCGCACGCTGTTGGACGAGATCAGGCCGACGGCCTCCTTGGCCGCATCGTCGGGCAGGCACAGGATCACCGCGTCGACGCTGTTCAGCAGCTCGGCGCGCGCATCGACGTCCTTGCGCTTGGCGGGATCGATCGAGACGACCTCGAGATCCTTGCGGCCTTCCAGGCGCTGACGAATCTGCAAGCCCGTGGTGCCGGCTTCGCCATCGATGAACACGGTGTGGGACATGGTGCGGGTCCTGAAAACTGTCGACCGGATATGAGAAAGGGCGCTTCGGTTGCCCGAAGCGCCCCTCCAAACGCGAGTTCGCGTGAGCGGGTTAGCGCTTCGAGAACTGGAAGCTGCGTCGGGCTTTCGCCTTGCCGTACTTCTTACGCTCAACGATACGGCTATCGCGGGTCAGGAAGCCGTGCGGCTTCAGGACCGGGCGCAGGGCCGGTTCGTAGTAGGTGAGCGCCTTGGACAGGCCGTGACGGATCGCGCCGGCTTGGCCCGACAGGCCCGAGCCTTCGACCGAGATGATGACGTCGAACTGGCCGAGGCGGTCGGTGACCTGCAGCGGCTGAGCGATCATCATGCGCAGCACGGGACGCGCGAAATAGACTTCCTGGTCGCGGCCGTTGATCGTGATCGTGCCCTTACCGGGCTTGATCCAGACCTTGGCGATCGCGTTCTTACGCTTGCCGGTGGCATAGGCGCGGCCCAGGGCGTCGATCTTCGGCTCGGCCGGAGCGACGTCGGGGTTGGACGAGAGGCTTTGCAGGGCCTCGAAACCTTGAGTCTCGGACATCTGGCTTACTTGCTCCGCACGTTCTTGGAGTTCAGGTCGGCGAACGCGATGACTTCGGGGTTCTGCGCCTGGTGCGGATGTTCACCCACATTGTAGATACGCAGGTGGGTCATTTGCTTACGGGCCAAGGGGCTTTCCTTGGGCAGCATGCGCTCAACGGCCTTTTCCAGGATGCGTTCCGGGTACTTGCCGCCGAGGATCTTGTCCGCGGTGCGTTCCTTGATGCCGCCCGGGTGACCGGTGTGCCAGTAGTAGACCTTGTCGGTCAGCTTCTTGCCGGTGAACTTCACCTTGTCGGCGTTGATCACGACGACGAAGTCGCCGCAATCGACGTGCGGGGTGTAGTCAGGGCGGTGCTTGCCGCGAAGACGCATGGCGATGAACGAAGCGAGGCGGCCGACAACGGCGTTCTCTGCGTCGATCACGATCCACTTCTTCTCGACGTCGGCGGGCTTCAAAGAAGCCGTCGTCTTCATCATGGGAACGGGTCCGTAAGTTAGCGGGACGAAACGGTCCCGACGAAGGGGCGGCTAGTAAGCAGCCACAGCCCGCCTGTCAACACTTAAACGCAACGTACATGCCGCAAATCGTTACGCGATAAGGCTTTCCAGCCTTCGGTATTATGATACCGCACAAAACAGCAGTTCCGCTTCTATGGTCCCGCCAGCACGCCAAAGCCAAGCTGGAAAGAGTCATGATCGGTTCTCGTCGTCAGTTCCTTCGCACCGCCGCGGCCACCGCCGCCTTCTCAGGCCTCTCGCGATACGCCAACGCCCAGATCACGACGGGGCCAGACGGCTATTCCAACCCCGGTTACGCCAGCGAAGTCACAGGCTATGGCCCGCTCCGGCTCGACCCCGCCCAGGTCTTCGATCTGCCGGAGGGCTTTTCCTATCAGGTGATCTCCAAGGCCGGCGACAGGATGGACGACGGTCTCATCGCGCCGGGCAAGATGGATGGCATGGGTTGCTTCCCGGCCGGCCGCAACAAGGTCGCCCTGGTCCGCAACCACGAGATCAGCCCCCCGCCCCGCGATCTCCAGATCACCGCCTACGGCGCCGACCGGCTGCTCGCGCCCAAGGTCTCGGCCGCGCGCGTCTACGACACCGACCTGGCGGGCCTGCCGCTGGGCGGCGGGACCTCGACCCTGATCTACGACCTGAAGAGCCGGGAGATGAAGTCACAGCACCTCAGTCTGGCCGGAACCGCCGTCAACTGCGCCGGGGGCCCAACGCCCTGGGGCTCATGGCTGACCTGCGAGGAGACGCTCATCAAGGCGGGGCAGACCGCCAAGAAGGACCACGGCTGGGTGTTCGAGGTCCCGTCCCGCCTGCGCGGCCTGGCCGACCCGCTGCCGATCACCGCCATGGGCCGCTTCAAGCATGAGGCTTGCGCGGTCGATCCGCGCACCGGCGTCATCTACATGACCGAGGACGAGGTGGACGGTAAGGGCCTGTTCTACCGTTACCTGCCCAATGATCGCCGCCGCCTGCACAAGGGCGGACGCCTGCAGGCCCTGGCGGTCACCGATGGCGGCGATCCGCGTAACTGGGATTCCGACTCCTGGAAACAGGGCGACTGGAAGAGCGTCCGCTGGGTGGACCTCGACGGTGTCGACAACCCAGGCAACGATCTGCGCCAGCGCGGCAAGGCGGCCGGCGCCTCCTGGTTCGCCCGCGGCGAAGGCATCTTCTTCGGCAAGGATGAGCTCTATTTCACCTGCACCAGCGGCGGTCCCAAGCACCACGGCCAGGTGATGCGTTACGTGCCGAGCGAGCACGAGGGCCAGACCGGCGAGGTCGACGAGCCCGGCCGCCTGCAGCTGTTCGTCGAGCCCTCGGACACCCGCTTCATGGAAATGGCCGACAACATCGCCATCGCTCCCTGGGGCCATATCGTGGCCTGCGAGGATAAGATCGGCGGCACCAACTATCTGCGCGGGATCACGCCCCAGGGACAGGTCTACGCCCTGGGCCGGAACGCCCAGATGTTGGGCGGCGCCAAGGTGCGCGGCACCTCGGAGCTGGCCGGCGTCTGCTTCTCGCCGGACGGTTCGACCCTGTTCGTGAACATCTACAGCCCAGGCTGTACGCTGGCGATCACCGGCCCCTGGGGCGCCTTCAAGGCCTAGATCAGGGTCGCCGAGCGCGCCAAGCGAAGGCGACCGCCAGGGACAGGACAATCGCCGCGACGATCTGGTGGGCCATGCCCAGCCAGATCGGCACGCCGAAGACCAGGGTGATCACGCCGAGAATCGCCTGCAGCACAATCGCGCCGCCGACCGTCACGGCCAGGACCTTGGCGTCGAACGGCAGGTAGCGCGAGCGCGACGCGCCCCAGGCCGCCGCGATTCCGACCACGGTCAGCAAATAGGCCACCAGCCGGTGATGCAGCTGAACCGCCCCCTGGCTGTGAGCGATCGTCGCCCAGAGGTTGGCCCCGGCGTATTCCTGGGGCAGCAGGGCCCCGTTCATCAGCGGCCAGTCGTTGTAAACCAGCCCAGCGTCGTTGCCCGCCACCAGCGCGCCCAGCAGAATCTGGAGGAAGATCAGGCCAACCAAGGCCAACGCCCGGCGCGACCAGGGACTAGGGACCGTCTGGCGCGGCGCGCCGTTCCAGGCGTCCAGCGCCGTCCAGACCAGGGCGCCCAGCAGGGTGAAGGCCAGGCCTAGGTGAACCGTCAGCCGCTCGGGGGCGACCGAGACCCGGTCCGACAGCCCGCTGGCCACCATCCACCAGCCGACCGCGCCCTGAAGGCCGCCCAGGGCGAACAATCCGACGCAGCGGACGATCAGGCGCTTGGGCAATTCACGGCGAATGAGGAAGTAGGCGAACGGCAGGGCGAAGGCCGCGCCGACCAGGCGGCCCAGCAGCCGGTGGCTCCACTCCCACCAGTAGATGGTCTTGAACTGATCCAGGCTCATGCCCTGGTTCAGCTGCGCGTACTGGGGGATCTCCTTGTACAGCGCGAACTCGTCGTTCCAGTCCTTGGCCGACATCGGCGGCAAGGCCCCGGTGACGGGCTTCCACTCGGTGATCGAGAGGCCCGAGTCGGTGAGGCGCGTCGCACCCCCGACCACGATCATGGCCAGCACCAGGGCGGCGACGACAAACAACCAAACCGCGACCGGACGGGACCGATCTGAACGAAGGAACGAGGTCATGACTCTGAATGGGTACTCTTCAGGGCGTTCTTACGGCGATCCGCTATCGGAGATCGCAACGAAGGTCCATGGTGGGCGAACGGAACCGGTTAAGCTTGATTGCATTTGGTTAGTGGGATTCAACCAGAGGGCTGCTCAATGCAAGGCGTAGGAATTATCGGCTGGATTGTGATCGGCATCGCGGCCGGTTTCGTCGCCGAGAAGGTGATGAAACGTGATCAAGGCCTGCTGACCAACCTCATCGTCGGGGTTGTCGGCGCTCTACTCGGCGGCTTCATCGCCGGCCTGCTCGGCATCAATTTCGGCGGCTGGATCGGCAGCTTCGTCATCGCCTCGCTGGGCGCGATCTTGCTGCTCTTCCTGCTCGGGATGATGAAGCGACGTTAGCGTCTAGTGACGACGCGCGCTCAGGCGCCTATAGGCTGGCGTCATGAGCGCGCGCGTCCGGAAGTTTATCGGTGGAATTGGTATTGTCGTTTTCCTGGGCGCCTACGCCTGGGCGTTGACGACGGTCGGCGAACATCTGCCTGACCGTTGGTGGGCCCAGCTCGCCTTCTATGGAATCGGCGGCCTCGCCTGGGGCATCCCGATTCTGCCGCTCATCTCGTGGATGAACCGCGGCCGCCTCTAGGCGGCCCTGCCCCGCAGGGCGTCTGATAGTCTTTTTGGGGAAGCCCGCCGATGGTCGGAGCGACAGGATTCGAACCTGCGACCCCTTGACCCCCAGTCAAGTGCGCTACCAGGCTGCGCCACGCTCCGACATCGGCAAGGCGGCCCTTCTAACCGCTTGCGCCCGGCGGGCAAGCTGAATTTCGAGGAACAGGCGAGACCGCTGAGGATAGTTTTCTTGGCGCCCCGCGAGCCGGTCGCCTAATCCCGACTCAGCAACGCATCCAGGCGGCGTTTGGCGGTCTGGAGATCATCCAGAGCGAAGAGCAGACGCTCGCGTCCCTCCTCGGTCATGTCGCTATTTGCAAGATCGAGCGCCAGGCTTTCGGAGCGCGGACCGACATCGCCGTCGGCCGCCGCCAGCAGGCGTTTCAGCCCCTGCTCCTTGTGCAGCTTCTGCACGCCCTTGATGGTGTAGCCGGCGTCATGCAGCAGGACGCGCACGCCGCGCAGCACCGCGACGTCTTGCGGGCGGTAGAACCTACGTCCGCCAGCCCGCTTCATTGGTCTGATGAAGGAGAACTTGGTCTCCCAGAACCGCAGCACATGCTGCGGCACGTTCAGCTCATCGGCTGCTTCGGAGATCGTTCGAAAGGCGTCAGGCCCCTTGGCCACGCGGCCGCCTTCCTCACTTTGCGAGGGCGCGGTCCACCCGCGCCTTCATGACCTGGGAGGCGCGAAAGCCGATTACCCGGCGCGGCTCGATCGCGGCGGGTTCCCCAGTCTTGGGATTGCGGCCCATGCGCGCGCGCTTGGCGCGAACCTGGAAAACGCCGAATCCCGAAAGCTTCACCTGCTCGCCCCGTTCCAGGGCCTGGGCCATCAGCTCCAGGGTCCGCTCAACAAGTTCGGAGCAGTCCTGGCGAGTCAGACCCACCTCTTCGTGAACCGCCTCACACAGGTCGGCTCGCGTTACTGTCGCGCCTTTCATGAACGCCCCTACCCCGGAAAAAACACCGTTACTGAATAGATCGACATTCCGTCATGACCTGATTGTCGCATCAGGTCAAAGACTTCAAGGGATTCATTGTCCCCGCGCCCAACCTCGCGCTTACAAGCACAAGACGCAAGCGCCAGGATTTTCGCGTGCAGCCTAGAGGCGCAGAACGCAAGCGCCCCAGGTCAGGCCCCCGCCCATGGCTTCCAGCAGGAGCATCTGCCCAGGCTTGATCCGCCCGTCCTCGACGCCCTTGGCCAACGCCAGCGGGATGGAGGCCGCGGACGTATTGGCGTGTATGGCCACCGTCGAGATCACCTTCGACTCATGGATACCGACGCGCCGCGCGACGCCCTCCAGGATCCGCTGGTTGGCCTGGTGGGGGATGAACCAGTCGACCTCGTCCACCGGGACGCCGGCGTCGGCGGCCGCGGCGAAGACCGCCTCGGAGATGTTCACGACCGCATGGCGGAACACCTGGTTGCCCTGCATGCGCAGATGGCCGATCTGGCCGGTCGTCGAAACGCCGCCGTCGACATAGAGCAGGTCCTGCTTGGTGCCATCAGCGCGCAGCGCAAAGCCCAGCAGACCGCGATCGGCGGTCGTACCGTCGCCTTCGCGCGGCTCCACCACCACGGCCCCGGCCCCGTCGCCGAACAGCACGCAGGTGCCCCGGTCGGTCCAGTCCATCAGGCGGGTCATGGTTTCGGCGCCGATGACCAGCGCGCACTTCGAGCGCCCGCGGGCCACGAAGCCGTCGGCGGTCGACAAAGCGTAGACGAAGCCCGAGCAGACCGCCTGAACGTCGAAGGCGATACCCACCGGGCAGCCCAGCTTGCGCTGCACGATAGTGGCGGTCGCCGGGAAGGTCAGGTCAGGCGTCGTAGTGCCGACAATGATCAGATCGACATCGGCCGGCGTCTTGCCTGCCGCCGCCAATGCACGGCGCGCGGCCTCGACGGCGAGATCGGACACCGCCTGCCCCTCCGCCGCGCGATGGCGCTGGCGGATGCCGGTGCGTTCGATGATCCATTCGTCTGTGGTGTCGACCACCTTGGCCAGGTCGTCATTGGTGACGATCTCGTCGGGCAGATAGCCTCCGACGCCGGTCACAACGCTACGCAGAACTTTCGTCACTCAGGCGGCTCCATCCACGGCCGGCGGCTGTTGTTCGGCCACCGCGGCGGTGAGCCGCGTCATATTCCGTTCGATCTCCGCTGCGAAGTCGCTTTGCGCCAACTTGGACGCCATGCGGATCGCGGCGGCGAAATCCCGGGCCGAGGCGCCGCCGTGGCTCTTCACCACCACGCCATTGAGGCCGAGCAAGGGCGCCGCGGCGTCGGGGCTAAGTTTCTCACGGAATTTCAACAGACCAGAGCGCGCCAGCAGCGCCCCGAGCTTGGAGATCAGCGAACTGGTGAGGGCGGCCTTCAGCTCCCCGCCAATGTACTTCGCGGCCCCCTCGGCGGTCTTCAGCGCGACATTGCCGGTGAAGCCGTCGGTGACCACGACGTCGACCTTGTTCTGGAACAGCTCATCGCCTTCGACGAAGCCGCGATAGTCCAGATCGAACTGGCCGCCGCGCAGGATCGCGTGGGCCTGACGGACCTCCTCGTGACCCTTCATGTCCTCGGAGCCCACGTTGAGCAGGCCGACGGTCGGTTTGGCCACGCCGTGCGCCGCGCGGTGGAAGGCCTCGCCGAGGATGGCGAACTCCACCAGCCGCTCGGCGTCGCAGTCCACATTGGCCCCGACGTCCAGCACCGTGGTCGTGCCCCGCACGCCGGGCCAGCCCACCACCAGGCAAGGCCGGTCGACGTCGACGCTCATCCGCAGAATCAGTAGCGAGATCGCCATCAGAGCGCCGGTGTTGCCGGCCGAGACGGCCGCGGAGGCGTCGCCGGCCTTCACAGCTTCGAGCGTCGCCCACATCGAGGTGCCCTTGCCCCGGCGCAGGGCCTGGGCGGGCTTCTCATCCATGGCCACCACGCGGTCAGCGTGACGGATCTCGACGCGATCCTTGAGGGTCGGGTGTTTGGCGAGCTCAGCCGAAATCGCGGCCTCGTCGCCGTGAAGCATGAAGCGCAGGCTCGGGGCTTCGGCCGCGGCCAGCACGACGCCAGGCACCACCACGGAAGGACCGTGGTCGCCGCCCATGGCGTCGATGGAGATGATTGGAGACTTCGTCACGGCGTCGCCTTACCCCTCACAGCGTCGCGCCGTAATCGTCACATAGATACAGCCGAGGCCCGTCGATGAAAACCGGGACGTGCTCACTCTCCGTCACCCTTCAGCGTCTTGAGGACGGCGAAGGGCGATTCTTCCGTAACCGCGGGCGTGTAGTCGAACGCCACGCCGGGCTTGCGCGGGAAGGGATCCAGATCGAGCACCAGTTGTTCGACCAGATAGTGCGCCAGGTCGATCTCCTCGCTCTCCAGCACGTCCGGCGGATCGGGTGCGTCCAGATCAAGGCTGATCTCGGAGCCTTCCGATTCGATCAGGGCGTGAGGACTGCCCGGCGGCACGACCTGAAGCGCGATCTCGCCCTCCAGCTCCTCCTCGAACGGGTCCAGGGTCACGCCGCAGATCTGCACCACCCGCGCCGAATAGCGTCCCAGGATCTCCGCGCCGTCCAGCCAGGGCCGCACCGTCAGCTTGCCGCTGAAGGCCAGCAGAGCTTCGAGGTTCAGCTCCTTGGCCAGCTTGCCAAGGGTCTCGGCGTCCGGTTCCAGCCGCACGCTCACCGTGCCGCGCGCCAGATCGGCGAGCCGAATCACATGTTTCCAGTCGCTCACGCCGCGCTCCAGGCCACTTGGCCGTCCATCAGGGCGTCCAGTTTCTGCTCGGCCAGCGCCGCGCGCTGCCGAACGACATAATCCGCAAGCTTGGCCGCGTTTTCCGCCCCGCCTTGCTCATAAACGGTGCGACTCAACAGCGCCTGCAGGTGATCGAGCTGCGGCAGCGCGGCGAACGCCGACTCATAGGATTTCACGCGACCGTAGAAGGCCTCGCCCAGCTTGCGCATCTTCTTGCCGACCGACAGATCGCCGACGCCCATCTCGCGCAGAGCGTCGTCCAGCGCGCTGAGATAGGTGTCGAACAGGGCTTGAGAGGTCTCGCTCGCGCGGGCGCCCTGCCCCTTCAACCGGTCCAGCAGAAGGAAAACGTGCACGGTGTAGAGCTCGAACCGGCCCTCAACGGTGTCTGGCACGCCATAGCTCTCATAGAGCGCAGGCGTTCGGGCCTGAGCGACCACGCCGACATAGAGCTTTTGCCCCATGGCTTGGGTGACGCGAGGGCGGAAGAAACGGTCTAGGAACATATCGGCCTCGATTTCGCCCTCAGGCGCAGATACAGGCGGCATTGAACTAAGGGGCGGCGAGAGATAGGTCAAAGCCTCGAAGAATTGAACAGGTCCGGTTCGCACATGTTTCGCCGCGTCGCCTATGTCGCACTCGCCGCCGGTCTCCTGACCTCAGCGGCCGCTTGCGCGCCAATCACGACCTACTCCGGGTTCCAGGCCATCGAGGCCAATCCGAAGGACGTCAAGGTCGGCACAGACACCAAGTCGACCGTTAGGGCCAGCCTCGGCTCTCCCTCGGCCACATCCACCTTCGACCCCAATGTCTGGTTCTATATCGATCAGATCAAGGAGCGGGTCGCATTTCGTCGGCCGGTGATCACTTCGCGCAACGTCGTGGCGGTGACCTTCGACAAGGACACCGAGGTCGTGAAGACCGTCGACACCATGTCCCTGAAGGACGGCAAGGTCGTCGCCTTCAATGGTCGTGAGACCCCGACCCGCGGTCGCGAGCTGACCATCCTCGAGCAGCTGCTGGGCAACGTCGGCCGCGGCGGCATGCTGCCGAACCAGGACGAAGGCGTCCCCGGCAGCCGTCCGGGCGATCAGCGCTAGTCGATCAGACAGCCGTCAGAATCAAAAAACCCCGGAGATCGCTCTCCGGGGTTTTCTCGTTGTCAGGCGGGTCGGTCTATCCGACGACGCCCTTGGCCAGGACCGCCAGCAGCAGCAGAGCCACGATGTTGGTGATCTTGATCATCGGGTTCACCGCGGGACCCGCGGTGTCCTTGTAGGGGTCGCCGACGGTGTCGCCGGTCACCGCGGCCTTGTGGGCCTCCGAGCCCTTGCCGCCGTAGTGGCCGTCCTCGATGTACTTCTTGGCGTTGTCCCAGGCGCCGCCGCCCGAGGTCATCGAGATGGCGACGAACAGGCCGGTGACGATCACCCCCATCAGCATGGCGCCCAGACTGGCGAAGGCGTTCACCTTCCCGGCGATCATGTTGATGATGATGAACAGCACGATCGGCGAGAACACCGGCAGCAGCGACGGCACGATCATCTCCTTGATCGCCGCCTTGGTGAGGATATCGACGGCGCGGCCGTATTCGGGCTTCACCTCACCGGTCATGATGCCGGGGTTCTCACGGAACTGACGGCGAACTTCCTCGACGACCGCCTCGGCCGCACGTCCCACGGCGGTCATGGACATCCCGCCAAACAGGAAGGGCAGCAGCCCCCCGATCAGCAGGCCCACCACCACATAGGGGTTGGAGAGGTCGAAGGCGACGGTGCCAAGGCCGTGGAAGAACGATCCAGGCTCGGCGTTGGCGGCGAAGTACTTCAGGTCTTCGGTATAGGCCGCGAACAGCACCAGGGCGCCCAGGCCGGCCGAACCGATGGCGTAGCCCTTGGTGACGGCCTTGGTGGTGTTGCCGACCGCGTCCAGGGCGTCAGTGGTGACACGGACCTCCGGCGGAAGGCCGGCCATTTCCGCGATGCCGCCGGCGTTGTCGGTGACCGGACCAAAGGCGTCCAGGGCGACGATAAAGCCGGCCAGCGACAGCATCGCCGTCGTGGCGATGGCGATGCCGAACAGGCCCGCCAGGCCGTAGGTGACGATGATGCCGACCACGATGACCAGGGCCGGAGCCGCGGTGGACTCCAGCGACATGGCCAGGCCCTGGATGACGTTGGTGCCGTGGCCGGAGACCGAGGCCTTGGCCACCGACTTCACCGGACGGAAGCCGGTGCCGGTGTAGTACTCGGTGATCACCACGATCAGGGCGGTGACCACCAGGCCGGCGATGCCGCACCAGAACAGGCTCATGGCGTCGAAGGTCTTCTCGCCCACGGTCAACTGGCCAGGAACCAGTTGGTGAACCACCCAGTAGATCGCGAACACCGACAGCACGCCGGTGACGATCAGGCCCTGATAGAGCGCGCCCATGATGTTGTTGGACTTGCCCAGGCGGACCGCGAAAGTGCCGATGATCGAGGTCAGGATACAGACCCCGCAGATCGCCAGCGGCAGCAGCATCATGTTGCTGACCGCGTCGGTTCCACGGAAGAAGATCGCGGCCAGGACCATGGTGGCGACCGTGGTCACCGCATAGGTCTCGAACAGGTCGGCGGCCATGCCGGCGCAGTCGCCGACATTGTCGCCCACGTTGTCGGCGATGGTGGCGGCGTTGCGGGGGTCGTCTTCCGGAATTCCGGCCTCGACCTTGCCGACCATGTCGCCGCCGACGTCGGCGCCCTTAGTGAAGATACCGCCGCCCAGACGGGCGAAGATCGAGATCAGCGAGGCCCCGAAGCCAAGCGCGACCATCGAGTCGACGACTTCGCGGCTGGTGTTCTCATGGCCGAGCGGCCCGGTCAGCACCGCGTAGTAGCCGGCCACCCCGATCAGGGCGAAGCCAGCCACCAGCATGCCGGTGATCGCGCCGGAGCGGAACGCCAGAGACAACCCCTGGGCCAGTCCTTCCGATGCGGCTTGCGCGGTGCGGACATTGGCCCGGACCGAGATCAGCATGCCGACGAAGCCAGCCAGGCCCGAGAGGACCGAGCCGACCAGGAAGCCGGCGGCGGCCAGCGGCCCGATCAGGATCGCGACGGCGATGAGGATGATGACGCCAACAATGGCGATGGCGGTGTATTGGCGGCGCAGATAGGCCTGCGCCCCTTCTTGGATCGCCGCAGCGATCTCCTGCATCCGGGCGTTACCCGGGGAAGCACGCAACAACGATGCGGTTTGGACGATGCCGTAGAGCACCGCCAGTAAGCCGGCGGCGATCACCAGCGTAAGCGTAAGACTCATGTTCTAAGCGCCCCTATCGATTGCGCGAAGCCGCCGATCGCCGCCCGGGATGGGCGGTGTTCGACGCTCCAGGCCCTGTCGTTTTTCCCTTAGGTGGAGCCCCGTGAACCCGGCGCTCCTTATTAATGGTCGAGACGTTGCCAGTTGTAACCGGGACGCGCAACGCCCCGTTGACCAAGGCGCCGGGACGTCAACCCCTAGGGTTAGGGTCGGACCTGGGGCGCGGCGGCGCTCGTCGAAGGCTTGGGAAGCCCCCGGCGCTGCTTCGGGGTTTGCGCGGTGACCACAGCGGCCTTGATGTTCTTGCCGCCGGCGATGGCGCTGGCCTCCCGGAACAGCACCGCCTGGAGCCGGGGAACATCGACCACGGTGTAGTCCTTCGGATCGGTGAACGGGGCCTTGTGGGCGGCCCGCACCAGGGCGTCGCGGAAGTAGGGTTCCTTGGCGCGGAGCTTGATCACATCAGCGGTCGCGCTGAGCTGCAGCCTCGTCGAGACGAAGACGTAGTTGATCACTTGGCCATCGACGACAATCGGCAAGGCCACCGGGGCCAGGTCGACATATTGGCCGTTCGGCTTCGCCGGGGCGTCCTTCTCCGCCGCACCGGCGGAGGTGGCGACGGCGAGGAGAATGGCGGAGATCGTGAAGGCGCGGCGGATCATGCGCCCAGCCTTACCGCAATAGGGTTTCCGGAAGCTTGCCTGGCTCTAGAGCACGTGCTTCCAGCCGCCTGGCCCCGCCGCAATGGCCCGTCCGTCGACCATCACGCCGATCCCCTCGCCCTCAGCCATCACGCCGATGACGGTCAGCCCGAGCCCGGCGGCGACGTCAGGCCGGGCGGTGCAGACGATTTCATAGTCATCGCCGCCTGACGCCAGCGCGCGCAACGCCTCGGCGCGATTCGGCTGCGCCTCCAGCCAGGCGCGGCCCGCCGCCGACAGCGGCAGCCGGTCGAGATCAAGATGCACCGCCAGGCCGCTGGCTTGCCCAAGATGGCCGGCGTCGGCGATCAGTCCGTCCGAAACATCAGCCGCGGCGTTGGCGTGAGCGCGCAGGACCTCGCGCAGGGCGACTCGGGGTTCGGGAAGACGATAGCGGCCGGCCAGATAACCGTCTGGGTCGGCCAGTTCGCCGCGCGCGGCCTGCAGTCCAAGCCATCCATCGCCGATGGCGCCGGAAACCAGGATCAGATCGCCGGCCTGCGCCCCGCCCCGCCGAATCATCGTGCCGCTCGGAACCCAGCCCAGCATGGTCAGGGACAGCGTCAGCGGCCCCGGTGTCGCCACCGTGTCGCCGCCCAGCAGCACCAGCCCGAAGGCCTCGCCATCGACGCGCAGGCCCTCGGCGAAGGCCTGCCGCTTGGCCCAATCGAAGTCCGGCGCCCAGGCGGTCGCCAGGAAGTAGCCGTAGGGCTCGGCCCCCTTGGCCGCCAGATCGGAGAGGTTCACTCGCAGCAGCTTGCGCGCAATCAGGTCAGGCGCTTCGCCGGGCAGGAAATGCACGCCCTCGACCATCGCGTCCTTGGTGACGATCAGGTCGAAACCCGGCCGCGAGGGAATCGCCGCGGCGTCGTCCATCAGCCCAAGCGCTTCCGCAGCGCCCTTGGTCAGGGGGCGGAAAAGCCGGGCGATCTGCCCGAACTCGTCCAAACCCCCGCCATCGGGCTGCTCAGGTGCGGACATCGCGGGCCACCGCGTCCAGCGCCCCGTTCACGAAGCCGGGCTCGGGCCCTTCGAAGAACGACTTGGTCAGTTCGACATATTCGTCGATCACGACCTCGGTCGGCACGTCGGCGCGATGGGCCAGCTCAAAGGCGCCCGAGCGCAGGATCGCCCGCACGGTGGCGTCGATCCGCTCCAGCCGCCAGCCGGAGGCCAGGCGCTTGACCACGGCGGTGTCGATCTCGCGCTGGTTCTCGACCACGCCGCGAACCAGCTCGGCGAAGAAGCCCTCGTCGGCGCTGGCCATCATGTCGCCTTCGGTCGCCGCGTCGCCTTCGACGCCGCGGTCGAAGCGATGGTCGGCGAACTCGCGGATCACCGCCTCGACGCCGACGCCGGAGACTTCCATCTGGTAGAGGGCCTGGATGGCCGCCAGACGCGCGACCGACCGCTGGTTATGGACCCGGCTCATCGGGCGTGGCCGAGCAGCTGGCGCTTCAGTTCGATCATGTCGAGCGCCGCGCGCGCCGCGCCGCCGCCCTTGTCGCCTTCGCTGGCCTTGGCCCGCGCCCAGGCTTGGGACTCGTCCTCGACGGTGAGGATGCCGTTGCCGATGGCCAGGCGCTTGCCGACCGCCAGATCCATGATCCCGCGAGCCGACTCGTTGGAGACGATCTCGAAATGATAGGTCTCGCCACGGATCACCGTGCCAAGCGCGACATAGCCGTCATAGCGACGGCCGGTCGGACGGCTGCCGCCCTCTTCGGCGATGGCGATGGCGCCGGGGATCTCCAGCGCGCCAGGCACGCTGATGACGTCGTACTCGGCGTCATGGGCCGTGATCACGTCGGCCGCGGCCTTCAGCAACTCGTCAGCGAGGTCGTCGTAGAAGCGCGCCTCGACGATGAGGATGCGGATTTTCTCTTCGAGCATGGGGTCCAGTCTCTGTTCAGTCCGACCCTTTAGGCCGTTTCGCGCCAGCGGGCGAGATAGCGGGCCAACATGTCGATCTCGAGATTGACCTTAGCCCCCGGCCGAAGCCGGCCCAGCGTGGTCACATCCCAGGTGTGGGGGATCAGATTGACCCCGAAAACGTCGTCCTCGACCTCGTTCACCGTCAGGGAAACGCCATCGACGGTGATCGAGCCCTTCGGGGCGATGAAGCGGTGCAGCGGCCGGGGAACGCGCACTTTCACGCGATGCGAGCCACCTTCGGATTCGATCGAGACCACCTCGCCGACGCCGTCGACGTGACCCGAGACGATGTGCCCGCCCAGTTCGTCGCCGACGCGCGCGGCGCGTTCCAGATTGATCGGATCGCCTTCCTTCCACGCGCCCAGCGTGGTCAGGCTGATCGTCTCGCCGGAAATCTCGACCGCGAACCAGCCCTCGCCCTTCTCGACGATGGTCAGGCAGCAACCGGCGTGGCTGATCGAGGCGCCCATGTCGACCGTCGACAGGTCGAAGCTGGTCTCGACCTCGAAGCGGAGGTCGCGGTTGGTCTCACGGACGGCGCGGAGCCGCCCCACGTCGGTGACGATGCCGGTGAACATTCAAATCCTCTCGTAACGCTCCCAGAGGTCGTCGCCGACCTCCCGGACTTCAATTCTGCGCAGACGCGGCGCGTCGGCCAGCGCGCTCAGGGCCAGGGCGCCGACGCCCGCACGCCCCTCCCCGCCGATCACCATGGCCGCCCGGAACCATTCCAGCCGCTCGACCAGGCCGTCGCGCAGGAAACTCGCCGCGACCTGCCCGCCGCCCTCGACGAACAGGCGGCTCAGGCCAGCCTCTGCCAGGGTTTCCACCACGTCACGCAACACGGGGCGGTCGCCGAACGCCTTGACTTGCAGCACCCGCACGCCGGCCGCGACCAACCGTGGCGCGGGCGGCGTGGTGGAGATCACATAGGTCGGGATGTCGCGGGCGGTGGCGACCAGTTTGCAACCGTCGGCCAGCCTCTGGCGACTGTCCAGCACGACGCGGGCCGGTTGCGGACCTGCCCAGCCGTCCAGCCGCACGGTCAGTTCGGGATCATCGGCCAGCGCCGTCTCGACGCCGACCAGCACCGCGTCATGCTCAGCGCGCAGCTGGTGCACGGCGGCTCGTGCCTCCGGTCCGGTGATCCAGCGGCTCTCGCCCGACGCCGTGGCGATCTTGCCATCCAGCGAGGTGGCGAGTTTGAGGGTGACGCTACCGGCCATCCTCGTCGCCGTCGTTCAGGCCCTCTTCGCCAAGGAAGGTGGCGAACTCTCCAGCTTCGCGGAAGTCGCGATAGACCGAGGCGTAGCGGACATAGGCCACGTCATCGAGGCTCTTGAGCTGCTTCATGATCATCTCGCCGACCGCCGATGACGGCAGTTCGGTTTCGCCCATGCTCTCGAGCTGGCGAACGATGACCGAGATCATCTTCTCGATCCGCTCCGGCTCGATCGGCCGTTTGCGGGTGGCGATGGCGATGGAGCGCGCCAGCTTGTCACGGTCGAACGGCGTGCGCCGTCCCGACCGCTTCAGGATTGTCAGTTCACGCAACTGCACCCGCTCGAAGGTCGTGAACCGACCCTCGCACTCCGGGCAGAGCCGCCGGCGACGGATAGCCGCGCCGTCTTCCGACGGGCGGCTGTCCTTCACTTGGCTCTCGGCGTGGCCGCAGAACGGGCACCGCATAATATAGCCCCTCTTGGCCTACTTGGCCCCCAGATACAGGGTCTAGCTGTAGATGGGGAATCGTTTCGTCAGCGCCAATACCTCGTCACGCACCTTGGCTTCCACGGCCGAGTTGTCGCCGCCCGTCGCCAGGCCGTCGAGAACTTCACCGATCCACGTGCCGATCTGACGGAACTCACCGGTCCCGAAGCCGCGGGTGGTCCCGGCCGGCGTGCCGACGCGCAGGCCCGAGGTCTGCATCGGGGGAAGCGGGTCGAACGGAATGCCGTTCTTGTTGGTGGTGATCAGCGCCCGCTCCAGGGCCACCTCGGCATCCGAACCGCTCACGCCCTTGGGCGTCAGGTCGACCAGCATCAGGTGGCTGTCGGTGCCGTTGGAGACGATCTTGAAACCGGCGGCCTGCAGGCTGTCGGACAGCGCGCGGGCGTTATCGACCACCTGACGGGCATACTGCTTGAACTCAGGGCGCAGGGCCTCGCCGAAGGCCACGGCCTTGGCCGCGATCACGTGCATCAGCGGACCGCCCTGCAGACCGGGGAACACCGCCGAATCGATCTTCTTGGCCAGCTTCTTGGAGTTGGTCATGATCATGCCGCCACGCGGGCCGCGCAGGGTCTTGTGGGTCGTGGTCGTCACCACGTGAGCGTGGGGGAACGGGTTCGGATAGACCCCGCCGGCCACCAGGCCCGCATAGTGGGCGATATCGACCATCAGGATGGCTTCGACGCTGTCGGCGATTTCGCGGAAGCGAGCGAAGTCGATTTCGCGGCTATAGGCCGAACCGCCAGCGATGATCACCTTGGGCTTCTCGGCCAGCGCCACCTCGGCGGCCATGTCATAGTCGATCAGGTGGTCCTGCTGGCGAACGCCATAGGCCACCGGCCGGAACCACTTGCCCGACTGGTTGACGTTCTTGCCGTGGGTCAGGTGACCGCCGGCCGACAGGTCCATGCCCATGAAGGTGTCGCCGGGGCTCATGGTCGCCATGAACACCGCCTGGTTCGCCTGGCTGCCCGAGTGCGGCTGCACGTTGGCGTATTCGCAGCCGAAGATCTCCTTGGCCCGCGCGATGGCGATTTCCTCGGCGATGTCGACGACTTCGCAGCCGCCGTAATAGCGCTTGCCCGGATAGCCTTCGGCGTACTTGTTGGTGAGCACCGAGCCCTGGGCGTCCATGACGGCCTTGGAGACGATGTTCTCCGAGGCGATCAGCTCGATCTGATCCTGCTGACGCTTCAGCTCGCCGGAGAGGACAGCGGCGATGTCCTTGTCGGTTTCCGCGACGCTGGACGTGAAGAATGCGTCGGCGGGGGTTTGTGCGTGAACGGTCATGGCCGGGCCTTTCGGAAAACGGTTGAGGCGGAGAGCGGGCGAGCACCTCGTCGAGGGCTCTTTAGCGCCATCGGACCTGCGATCCAACGGCGGGGAACGAACTTCTGTCTGCAGCGTTGCGTGAGAGGTCGGGGTGCGCGTGTTCGTGCACCTGCGCCGCTTGTCATCGCGTTGCCAGGGGATCCTGAATGAGTATGGAAGCCGAGCCCGAGGTTCGTTCGGGCGAGGAACTGATGCGGCTTGGGGCGGATATCGTCTCGGCCTATGTCAGCCGCAATTCCGTTTCCGCTGATGCGGTCCCGGATATCATCCGTTCTGTTTATGGCGCTCTGGAAGGCCTCAACAAGGCCAGCGTAGCTGCGCCGGAGGAGAAACCTAAGCCGGCAGTTCCGATCAACCGCTCGATCCAGCACGACTTCATCGTCTGCCTGGAGGACGGTAAGAAGCTCAAGATGCTCAAGCGCTATCTGCGCTCGCGCTACGACATGAGCCCGGACGACTATCGTCGTCGCTGGGGTCTGCCGCCGGATTATCCGATGGTGGCGCCGGCCTATGCGGCGCGCCGCTCCGACTTCGCCAAAAAGATCGGCCTGGGCCGAGGCGTCCGTCGAGGGAAATGATACGGGCGGCCTAGCCGCCCCTTCGTTCAATGACTTAGCGAACCCGTGGGGTCTCCGAGAAATCGCAGATCACGCGGGTATGCGCCCGCGTGATCTCGTGGGCAAGTGAGATCAGGCCGCGACGCCGCCGACGCGGGCGATGTTGCAGTGGACCCACAGCTTTTCC
>ERZ1292637.61-Hain-H14-01um-R3-61-length-64687-cov-6_pt1 | contig 64687 bp, 92 predicted proteins | sample MGYA00564405_ERZ1292637 | MGnify/ENA primary metagenome ERZ1292637 (study PRJEB36523, sample SAMEA6512645) | groundwater metagenome | collected 2019-01-09 | study: AquaDiva: Metagenomics assemblies of 32 groundwater samples | reverse complement strand
GGAAGAAGAGGACCTGTGACTCCGGTTACCGAAGCTCCTGTACCAGCAGCTGGGTTACCACCGAACGCCCACGTTCCGTTGACTCCGTACCACAACAACCCTGCGTCAGCATCCCAAGCTATCTGGATTACATTCGCACCCGGTAGGGGTGGGGTCATCTGTGTTGGGTTGAACACACCATTGCTCTGACGGTATCCGTTGCTCTGTATAGCGTAAGAGTTGGTACCCTGTCCGACCGCTGAATCTATGTCGTTGGACGGGTGATCAAGTCCTACTCTACCATTGTCGTAGTTGTCAGGATGGAACGTTCCCTGCACTTCGAAGTACCACTTGCCTGTGCTATGCGCCGTGTGAGCGCGAGTCTTCTGGTAAGCTGTGCCTTCCGTATCCGCTGTAGCTGTGCGGTTATCGTTGGTCAGTGTCAGGTCAGTGTGGCTGTCGTCGGCGTTCCAGTAGTTACCAAGGTTCTCTTCGATTACGATGGTGTCTTCCAGCTCGTCGTACAATCCATTGCTGTCCGTGATTCTCAGCGTGAACTCGTAGATGCCTTCAGCTGTCGGAGTAGTAGCAGTTATCACACCTGCATCCGTTACCTCGGTGATACCCGGAGGAAGGCTCCCTGCTACCACTGTCATCTGGAAGGGACCGTAGCCACCTGAGATAGTGTAGGAGTAAGGACCATATGGAGTATCCACACGCCCATCCGGCGCTGCCCCTGTAAGGGTAGGACCTTCCACCACTGTTGGAGTGATGGTGTCCAAGTAAGGAGCGATGTGAATACGCTCTTCACCAGACTGGTCCAGCTGCGAACTGATAGCCGCAGGAACGATGGACGGGTAAGTGAACAGGTCAGGATTACTGTAAGCCCCGTCCTTGTCCCAGAAGTATTTCTGGAATGAGAACGTAGGAGCCTGCTGTGAACCGTTGTTCAGGGTCATGCTGACCACATAGCCATCAGAGAAAGCTAGGCGGTATTGATTCTTGGAACGTACTGGCCATGCAACCACAACTTCCTTGGCGCTCGTTACCTTGCGGATTAGGCGAGGGCGTAGCCACGGGCTGATAGGCTGGGACAATGGGGTACCCATGTAGTCGCCGTACTGCTGAACCTGCGCTAGGGTGTAGACACCGTAGGCATTGGCATAGACAGGGAATCCCATGTCGGTTGTTGTGTACTCGATGGCACCAATGTTCGGGCTCAGGGTCTGTGTAGCAAAGTTGTCCACCGTAGTACCAGAGATACCTGTGATAGACTTCTTGCAGAACACACCCAAGATAGCACCAGATAGCGGCAGCAATCCAACAACGCTGTCACCCACTGCCCACGAGCTGGCACCTAGGGCACCATCAAAGTTGTAGGGCTGGCCTGCTACCGAGATGTCAACCCTACCTTCCTTGAAGCCCAAAGCCAGATGGCTCTGGTGGTAGGCCACATGGCGTGGGCTATCCTTCAAAGGATCAGGCTGGGTGCAAATCTTGTAGAAGAAGTCACCGTTGTAAGCGAAGGCACGCGGTAGGCCGTGAGCACCATAGATACTGTCAAGGGATTCATCCCCGTAAAAGTTGGCAGAGATGAACACGTATCGGCTTCTGTTCTCTACAACCGCATTGTATCCGGGTAGTCCGTTGTAAGACATACCTGCCTGTGTCACCGAAGTGGTAGTTACCGTACCAATCTGGTTGTCATCTGTAGGCGGATACTGAACGTGGATAGTCCAGTCGCTGTCGATGTGAGTAGCTGTACCATCCAGCACTTCCAGATCAGGGGCAAGCTGTAGGTCACCAGCGGCGTCACCGTTCTCGAACTCACCGGAGTCCACGCAGTAGGCTGCGAGCTGCCCCTTGATTACCTGTGTCTTGTCCGGGCTGGCGAAGTAGTAGTCCACCGAACCGGCGTCAAAGTACACACGCATGCGCATCTTGTCGATGTTCACGCGGAAGCACAGGTCGCCGCTGTCGGCGTAGTCAGGCTTAGAGCCTAGGGTAGGGTAGAACCTCACACCGATTGCTCGATCCGTGAAGTCCGTGCTTGGGATAGATGTAATACCGAACAGGGCGTTGTCTGCCCCCAGTACAACCTGCTGATCCTCACCCTGCATTACAGTCCAGCGCTTGCCCTCGGAAGTACCGTCCTCAGTTACCACGAAGCTGGTGCGTTCCACAGCTACATTCTCGCTGATTGCGCTACCTTCCTGTGTGTAACTAGTACCATCCTTAGACAGCAATACCGCATCAAAGTTCCCGGAAGTAACCACGGCAAAGGCCACATTGTAAGTGGCTTCGGCAGGGTCTTCCACCCCGATGTCCTTGCTTCGAACAAGGGCTTGCAGGTTGTAGTCCAAGATCAATTCTACCCCTGTGATTACAGCAGTGGCAGGGATCGATGAGGCTAGCTTGTTGAAGCTTTCTCCGACCATATAGGTGTAGGCGTTGGACGCCTTGAACTCGCGCGTTGTAGGCGGCGTAGGTTCACCAATGGTAAGGTTGTTAACGTTAGACACGACAACATCACCGCTGGCGTAAGTCGCTTCAGCAGTGACATCGTAGTTGCCTGTAGGCAGGATAGCCGAGTTCAGGGAGAACGGGGCTTCCGTACTTGTACCGACCACGGTCGGGATGGAAGTAACGGTGTCCTCAGCCGTGTAGGTTACGCTGGTAGCTACAGGAGTGTCGACCGAGAAGTCTACTCTGTAGGGTACCGGATCACCCGGCAGGTAGGTCACCCCATCCTGAGGGTAGGTAAGCTCCACGGTAGGAGCCTCTTGCAGGTCCCATGTGAAGAAGTCTACCCCGGATACGGCACCATGGGTACGCATCGATAGGCAGCCAATGGCTACCTTGGAGGCCCCGACAGGAGCTGTCGCAGTAACGTTGCTGGCCTGCCAGCCACCACCAGAAGAACTGATCAGGTTGCCTAGGCTTTCGCTGATCTTCAGGTCGGCATTGTCATACCATTCAAGGATGACCCTACCTGTGTTCTTGCCAGAAGAGGCGGTACCTTGGGCGTAGAAGCACGAACCCTTGACTATGGTACCTGCGGCCACCAGTGTCTTGGCTGTCTGCACGATGCGGGTAGCACCGGCTTCGCCGTCGAACTGAGCCTGAAAGGTACCATAAGGAGTACCACCAGATACGACAGCAATGTCGGCATCGGCGGTCCATCCCGTAAGGGTTCCGTCTTCGAAGCTAGGATTGATTAGGGGTACTACAGCCATTAAACTTCCACCACTACCGTAGCCGAAGCCGGGTACTCGATTAGTCCCACCATGTCGCTACCCGGCGCAGTCACTACCCCGGTGCTGCCATCCCAAGATACATAAGCATCTGCGTAGGCAAAATCTGTGTCATCGTCTGCTACGTCAGCTGGGTTCAGCGTGTAGGTAGTAGGCGTGTCTGAACTCTTCCAGCCATTGACTTGAGCTGGTGCGTTTGTGATCGATACCTTCTGGGTAAGGATCAAAGGCTTGCCATCCTGCCCAGCCGTAGAGGTCGGACCTTGGATACCAACCCCTGTTCTGTTCTGGTTCAGGGCAGCTAGGTCACCGTACAATGACGAACCATTTTCGAACATAACTCTCCACCCTAGGTGGATGAAGCGCCATCCGAAGTCTTCTGTTCCGGGTTCATCCTCGTCCAGAACCTGTAGCTCTGTACGGGCTTCAAAGAACGAGGCAATGTCGCGCGCTGAAGGAATCTCTACAGGCTCGCTGGAGATAACGCCAGTGCCACCGGCTGATGTCGTGAAGGCATCACCTGAGTCATAAGGTGTTACGATGGTGTTCAGGAATACAAGGGTGTCACCATTGATCCAGCTCACGTCCAGAACACGTTCACCGGCCAAGGTGATGTCGTTGGGGTGGATGTCTGTGGATGTACCAATCAGGCGTACAGCGGCCACGTCAGCTACGGCGTAGAGCCTGTCACGGAACCAGTGTAGTCCAATCACAGCACCCGGCAGACGACCAACGAGATCGCGTAGGATAGCTGTGTAGTACAGCAGGTTGTCATAGTGCTCAGCAGCGGTTACGCCACTGTCAGTGCCTGTGGTCAGGGCGCTTACTGTAGCCAGCCCAGTCCATACCCCAGCCGTGATCTTGTACAGAGTGCTACCGATTTCAGGCAAGGCATTCTCATTGATCAAGGCGAAGGTTATAAGTGCTGCCTCTACAGACACGACAATGCCTAGAAGAAGATCGTTCTCTCCTCCTAGGATGTCTCCCGCTTCAAGTACTAGTTCGCCATCAGAGACTTCTACAACGTAGTATTCGTCCAATGCTGGCAGCAGGCTACCGTCGTAGCGAGCGTACCCTTCGATACGCTTCTGCCCCTGAAAGTCCACCTGTTCGTAATTCAGCCCGTCAAGTATCGACCCCGCAGGAGCGATGATCTTCGCTGTTTGCAGGTCAAGACCTTTGTCTAGCGGAGTTACTTGCGGTACCAGATTACTCATTAGTTCCCTTTGTCAAATTCACTGCCAGCCCAACTGATCAAGGGCATTAGATTTCTTTCAGCTCTGTTCTTGTAGAAGGTAGCTTGCTTGCTTGCCCAGTCGAACAGGTCAGGATTCTTGTCGAATCTGGCTAGGCTTTCTAGCGCTGCCCATGCAATCCAATCATGATACTCACCGGGTATTTCTCTAGGAATATCAGTGGCAGCTACTAGAGCTTGCGGCTCTTCGTCATACCAGAAGTTGATCTGGAAGTCTGCTAGGGGTTGCGGGTAGAATACCAGTCTGCCAGCAGGGTCTTGGGACACGTAGGCAGGTAGTGTCTGTGACGTACCGACAAAGCTGTAGCTCTTGTACACCCAGTTTTCCCAAGGGACATACAGGATGGGGTTCGGATAGGCGGTACCTCGTCCTCCGACAAACGTAGACCATTGCGGTTCACGAAGTCCCGGACGTGTAGAAAGAAAGTCATAGCTTCCCTTTTCTTGGTACGTGAACTGGTCACCGGGACCTAGTAGCACGGATTCGAAAGTCTCCCCTGTTTGAAGGAACTGTCCATCCCCGATAACTACGAACTCGGCTTGCCCATAGGCACCACCGTCAGTCCATAGTGGTGAGTCTGCGTCAGGTTCAATCACCGTAAACTCGACGGTTGTACCACTGCTCAGACCTATGAATTGGTCACCCACTACAGGAGCCACCGTCGACGCAAGGCCGTCGGCATACTTGATGCGTGGGTGTACAATAGTGGTAAGTTCAGCCGTATTGAACTCCCACTCGTTGCGGCTCATCTGAATCATCTTCCAAGCCTCGGCAACCAAGCGCTTGATTCGCGGGTAGAGTCTACGGCCTGCCTCGGCAGAACTCCACGTACCGAAGGTAAGCTGGTCCATCTCTGAACCACCTTCTTCGATTACCTTGTTTACTAGGTCTAGGTAAGTTGACATTCGTTTCCTTAGTTGTCGTCGCCGTCGCCTACATCCGGGCTGTCGGGAACTGTTTCTTCATTTGAGATGGAGATGAGCCCCTTCTCTACAGCACGACGCAGTTCGCGTGGCTTCGGCCAGTGGCCAAACATCTTGGCGTAGCGTTCACGAGGACCGTAGGAACGTAGCTTGCTCTGTTCTAGCTTGGTCAGTACTTCAGGACCGGGCACCATTTCCAGAATCTGGAACGGATAGCTCAGTACGTTCACTGTCGATTCCTTGAACGGCTGGCCGGGTTCTGCCTTACTCTGTCTGCGTCTCGCCGCAATCGCGTCATTCAGTGTTCGAACAACACGGTGTGGAACGATTACAGGAACACCGCGAGGGATGGTGCAAACATACCCGTTAGCATTGATATATACTGGGATGTTCTCGGCACCAAACTGTGAATCTTCATTGATGACGATCTTGGCGTATCCGGGCTTAACTCCGGTAGCCGAGGTCGCCAACTCTGGCATTACCTTACCCTGCAACTTGTTGATCAGCTGCTCGATGATATCTTCCTTGGTGGAAGTCTTCGGTACAGCTAGGCGCAGGTGGGCTGCATACTCGCGCAACTTCGCAATAGACATCTGCTTGAAGTCGGGTGTTTCTACTACTTGGCTTTCCATTGGGTACTCTCCGGTACATGGGGTAGGGCTACATTATTGTCCCCTACATGGGTAAGGACGGGCCCGAAGGCCCGCCCCTACTGTTCTACTTACGTGTTGTCAAGCAGGTACGACGGGTCAGTGTTGTCACCGTTCACCGCGAACTCCGAGGTTTCACCCTTGAAGTACACAGCTAGGAACAACTCAGTGTCTGCTGCAATCGTACCACCTGTGGTGATGCGAATACCAACGTTCACTGGACCGGCCAGCTTCTCTGGTGTAGCGATGATGGTTTCAGTGTAACCATCCAGCTGCCCAGCAGCGCGGTAAAGCGCAGCCGAGGTCGCAGGCGACGTGTAGTCGTCATCACTATCACCGAACGGCCCAAGGCGCTGCACAACGACCGGGTTACCAGCCTTGTCCAACATCTGGAAGCGTCCGATGCTACCAGCGATTGTGCTGGTGTCACCTACTACAGTCAGAGTCACCTTGTGGATGATCTGGTTTTCACCGACCGGCACAAACAGGAGGTCATCCGCTGTGGTCAGTACAGTGTCGTCTGCTAGAAAGATGCGGCCTGCCACATCGTAGTCCTGTCCCTCATAGATACCACGGTGACGGGTACGACGTGCCATCAGGTTACTATTGATAATTGCCATTTCATTTCCTCTTCAAAGTGCCCGGCCCCCAGTTGATCTGGAGTACCGGGCTGTTTAGCTTAGGCAGAGGCCGCAGCTTCGATACGTACCATCCACTCTTCGTTCAGACGAGTAGCGACGTACCACATCTTCCAGCTAGCGAAGCCGCGCTGTGCAAGCGGGTCTTCATACGTAGCTGTTGGGTTCTTGATGGTAACGTTGGCGCTGTCCATACCGCGAAGAGGCACGACCCCGAAGGCATCCTGACCTACAATCACGATTGGGTACACGTCAACATTTGTACCATCTCGGCTCAACACACCGACCGGGCTGGCCGCACCTGCACCGTAGAACGGTCCTAGGTCAGGCGTAAGCACGACACGGATGTCTTGGAACTTACCGAGTTCGTAGTCTGAGACTACGTTGTAGTTGCTGTACTTCTCACGCACCACGAACTCTGGAAGCGCACGGAAGTCAGGCTCAAGGTTGGTGTGACCGAAAGCGATGAACGCCGGAGCAACAGGTTCAGTTGCGATGTTGGTGCTGGCACGCAGCATCTTGGTGATGTGCTTAGCCTTAGCAGCCTTCAGGTAACGCTGTGCCGCAATCAGCTCGTCTTCCGACAGAGGCGCTGCAACCGTAGCACGCGAGGTAGCTGCACCGGAGTACAGTACGTTGGTACCAGCGATAAGCTCAGCCCAGATGATTGCTTCCTTGATGGCACCGGCTTGCTCACCCAGACCCATGGTGATCTTCTGGAGATTCGGGTCTTCGTGGGTGTCAAGGATAACGTCCGTGAACGAAACCCAGTTACCGTACTGCTGAACGATAGACGTTACATCTTCGTACTGCAACATGCTCGGCGCAGGCGTTACACCTTCAACCAGAGCGGTAACGTTGATTTCGAACGGAACGAAACGACGCCATCTTACAATCTGACCCTTATTCTTGGGCAGTGTTTCTGTACGCGCAAACTTCTCCAGCACCAGCACAGGCATGGCGTGTTCAAGGAAGTTAGCTACCGCATAGATACCTACGCGGGGCGAGATGTCGCCAAAGGTTGTGATACCAAAACTCATTTCTTGCTCCTATTAGCCCGTTCGGTCTTTCCGAATCTGATCGGAAAATTTATTAAACAAAGCAACGGCGTCGTCGGGCAACTCCACCTTTCCAGCTCCAGCAGGATTGCCGACGTTTGCGGCAGTCTCTTTCTGGCGTTGGCGCTGTGTCTCAACTTGTTTAGCTTTATCGGCTGCGGCTTTCACTGCCGGATCGTCTGCTGCCGGAACACTAGGTTCCTTGACAACCAGCTCTGGATGTGCCTTCACCATATCAGCCGCATACTTTTCGAATGCGAATGACACGTCGTCTGCACTATCTGATCCTGCGAGTGTCTGTACTGCGCGACTCTGCTTGCTCTTCCACTCGGCCCAAGAAGGACTGACAAATACTTCCTTGGCATTAGGGTACATTTCAACGAGGCGTTGTGCTTCAGCCTGTTGATACTCCTGAGTAGCTTCAGCGTGGGCTGCTCGTGTAGACTCTAGCTCCCGGCTGGTGCTGTCAGTTGCGACCTCATCACTGGCTGCTGCAATAGCTGCTGCCATTGCCTTAGCGAGTTCAGGGTCAGTTTCCTTGATGCCAGCAAGAATTGCTTCGACCTTTGGAGTGATCTTTGTAGAAGGTTGACTCGAAGGAGAAGTTGCGGCTTTGGTAAGCTCTTCTAGCTTGCGGTCTAAATCTTTAAGACGCGACTGGATATGTGGTACTCTACCTGCCTGAGACTTCAGGGCATGGTTCTCTTTCGAGACGGCAGCAAGACGAGCTTGCAGCTTTTCCAATTCCGTAGGTTCAGGAGTATTTCCCTTGTCCTTGTCATCGTCCTTTTGATCGGCTGTCTTATCAACTAGCGGATCGGTGTCATCTTCTTTCTTTTCCTTATCGTCTTCGACAGGCGTGATAGGTTCAGGCGTGTCTTCAACTTTAGGTTCCCCTGAGTCTACCTTGACTTCGGGTTCTTCAGCTAGCTTGGCTAGCTTGTCTACGTCATTTTCCCTAATGGCGCTGGATGCTGCGTTGAAAATGTCTTGTGCTTCTTTATCGGTTAGATCAGTCACGGTTTGTTACCCTCGGTTAGCGGCCTGTTTGGCGGCTTTCTCTAATGCGAGTAGCTCACCGATCATCGATAGGCTTCCTCGGATTTGATTCGACTTATCATGAGTTGGCTCACCGATAAGCATTTTCACTTTCAACTGTTGTGTTTGATCAGCCCACGCGGCGACTGCTCGCCACGTTTCGCTGTTGAAGTCTATATACTGGCTGTAGTCAATGTGTGCCATTAAACACCAGACCCCATCTCTTGCTTGATATCCAATTCCTTGGCGTACAAATCAGTCTCTTGTTGCTGACGGGTAGCATCTAGTCCCTTCAAGAACGCCGTTGTCTGGTTGTTCTCGCGGTTGATGCCTTCCTTCGACATGATCTGTGCAGCTTCAGAAGCAGACTTCTGGGCAAGCTGTAGGATAGCGACTTCCTTCTCATTCTGGCTAACTGCCACTCGTGCCTGTGCTTCCACAAGACGGGCTTGGTTGGCCGTCATCTTTTCCTCGTGTTCCCATTCTTCGCGCTTCTGCTGTTGTACCATCTCGAACTCAAGCTGGGCTTCTTCAAGGTCCTGCTTACGGGCCTTCAGTTGCAGCTCGATCATATCGGTCGACGGTTCAGCATTTGCTGCGGCAGCGGCTTCGTTCTCTTTAACCTGATCTGGTGTGTTGATGATTTCCTTGCTAGGCAGGGTCATCATTTCAATACGCACGCGGGACAGGTTCTTCTGGTTTATCCACTTGGCCATCTCAGGATTCTGAGCGGCTTCTACGGACAACTTCTCTAGGTCACGAATGTGTAGCTGCTTGTTCTTGTACTCGCTTGTAGTACGAACGTCGATGCTGTAAGCACCCTTGATTTCTGGCTTGGTACTGTGCTGCATGTTCCAAGCATACATAGCTTCGATCTGTGGAGCCGTCATGTTGTCGTCCCATTCTTCCGACATGAAGTCAAGTAGAGTGGTAGAAGCATGACGGATGATCAAGCTACCTGTGGCTGTGTCTGTAGTCTCCGGGCTGTTCAGGCCAGCGGCGATCAGAGGGATACCACTTTCTTCTTCGGCAAAAGCCTGAGCCATCTGCATGATAGGAATGATCTGGTCGGTAACGTTTGGCACGTTAAAGAACTGGATCGCCTGATCAATGGTAGCTTGTGGGTCTGTTAGATACCACAGCTGCTTTGGCTTGAACTCCCACTTACCGTTGGCTGGCTCGATCAGGTGCTTCTGCATAGCCACCTGCGGACCACTTGAGATAGAGCTGTTGTCCAAGATCATGTGCCAGCTTTCGTTGACAACACGTTGGGCATCTTCCATCATCAGAGGTACACCGAAACCAAATACAGAGGCCGGGTCCTTTTCCCACACAGACAGGTAGTACGGAATCTTGAACGAGGCTTCAATAGCCTCAAGCTCAATGCGGATCACTTCACCTTGGCATACCCACACTTCACCATAATACTCGTCGTTGGCAGAGTCATAGCACGGGTCTACTTCCAGCATATCCAATTGGGTGCGGGTAATAGGACCGTGGTATTCCAGTACCAGATACTTGTTCTTGTAGATGTTCGGGTTGCTTTCCGAAATCTTGGCGAAGTCTGCATAGTTCGAGCTGTAGTATTCTTCCGGCTTGCGTTCCAGTACCTTTGCAATACCGTCAGCCTTGAAACCTTCATGACCGGAGAACTTCTTCAGTTCCAGCGCGGACATAGGGTGTACTTCAATGCTGTCAGACAGGGAGTTGGTTTCGTCCGTGCTGTCGTCAGGGTAGAAGAACCATGGGTTGACTCTTACCAGCGCTGGGCTGTAGTCTACTCCTACCGCAGGTACCCAAGTCTGCGTGTCAGGCAGCTGCTCGTATGTGCGAGTAAGCTTCCCGATTGACAGAGGGCCCTTCATGACACCAGTACCCAGAACTACTCGATCCCACATGGCGCGGCGGGAATGCAAGGAATACTTGCATTGCTCCAGCTGCGTCTCGATTTCGTTGGACATCAGTCCACAACGTTCGATACCTTCCGGGTCTTTGTTGGTCTTGGATGGGTACATATCCCAGTTCTTATTGCTGGTACCAAACTGCATCGAAACAGTGTTGGCAATAGCAATAGAGCACTTGGAACGTACCACGTTTACGTCAGGGCGATCCTTGTAGGTACCCAGTTCGAAGGGAGTTTCACCCTTGGTGTAGTAGTCTGCGTTGCCCAGCTTACCATAGTAAAGGCTGGAACCGCGTAGCCATTGGTTCTCTTTGACATTACGCCTAGCAGCACGAGTCTGGAACTTCGACATAACAGAGTTCGCTAGGCTTTCCAGCATCTCTTCTTTACGTCGAAGCTTATCAGCTTCCTCTTCGGCCTTGGCTTCCAGTTCTTCTTCTGATAGCTTATCGATGTCCTCGTCGAGAACCACGATGTCCACTTCAGCAGGGTGTAGGTCTGTCGCCATTAAAGTCCTCAGATGTTGTATGTAGTTCCACCGGAATAGGTGGAAGTGCTACGTAGCTGGTCCAAGGACTTAGCTCGTGCTAGGTTATTCTGTATGTATCTTAGGCAGTCCATCAAGTGATCGTTCTCTTTGACGATCTTGCCATTGAGATTGCGGCGGTACAGGACAAACTCCTTGGCGAGGTTCGGCAGGGTGTTGAAGAACTTCAAGTTCCCTGTTGTCATTCGCTGCCACAGGTTGCTAATACCGGCATCGACGTTGTTCACCGCATCATGTAGCGGTAGACCAAGGTCTTTGTAATCCTGTCTTAGCTGTGCACCGTCTCGCTGACTACGACCTCTGGATGCGGGGTCAATGACGCCGGGAATCCACTTGCCGCGTGAGCGAATCGCTGCCGCATGTATTGGAGGCTGTTGCTCCCCTGCGTAGTGTTCGTCATAAATGTACACTGTGTCCGTCTGCGGATCGATAGCAGCCCAGAGGCAAGCCGTTCTATTCCAACCTACGTCAAGAGCGAATAGGCGCTTGTAGTATTCTGGAATCTTGAAGGGTTCAACCATCAGACTCTCAATCGCAATCGGGAACACGTTACCACTTCCCATCGATGGTTTACCAGAGCGTCGGGCTGCACGCAAGTGCGGCTCGGTGTCCGATTCCATCTGATCCTTAGCTGTCTCAGACAACCAAGGGGCGTCATCCCAACCAGCTTGGATGATTGCCTTGTAGGACTTCACATCAACTAGACGTGCGTCCTCCCCATTCTCAAGCGTTACCGAAGGTAGGCCGATGAGCTTCTCAGCTCCAGCTAGGTAGTCCGCCTTTTCAGCGAATCGTACCACCTGTGGGGTAAGTCCTTTCAGGGGTGTGAATGTGTTGAGCACCAGACCGTTCGTGGTCATGGTACGCATCAGGCATTCGTTGTAGTGTTCAATCGGGCATTCTTCGTCGAGCCATACCCAGTCAAGGGCTGTACCATAGAAGGCCGATAGAGGCTGTTCGTAGTTCTTGAAGCCAATCGTAGACCAGCCCCCAGAAACATGCTTGATCTGGATAACGTCGATACCCTGAGGTACACCCGCTAGGGCCCAGAACTTGCCGAACTTCTCCTTCGGGATCATACCCGTACCCCATGCTCCGATGGGACCAATCAGTTCCTTTTGCGCTGTGTCACGAGTAGCGCGTGCTGTGGAACCAACAGCCCATCCATGGGTAGGCTTGTCAAACATGCGACCAATCCACCACTCAGGGTAGGTACCTGTGGCATGGCAGGATACTTCGAAGGCTCCAGCTACGGACTTGCCGCAGCGGTTACCCGCGCAGAACATGCGTTCGTTGTAGTCTCTACCTGCGGCGAAGAACGCCGAGTGCTTTGGGCAGTTCTCAATACCGAAAGGGGTATTGGGTACAAACCACTTGTCGACACCGGATTCTGCCGATGCCTGCTTGATTGTCTCGAACATCGTCGCAATCTTTACCAGCCTTGCTAGTTCATTATCGGAGCTACTGTTCTCACCTTGATATCCGGGAATATCTTCCAGATCAAACGCAGGGGCAATCAGGGCACCAATCTCCGACTCGTCGAAGAGGTCCTTATTCATTAGCCACCTTCGCTACGGATGACAATACACGCTTGGCATCTGTCATCTCAGGGGTGTTAGCCGCGACGTGCTCCAAGATCAGGCTGTTCACCTGCTTGCGCATATCGTCAAGGTTAACATTGGTATTCTCGTTGGAAGAAGTGACTTCCGTCTTGTCAGCCCAGCCGTGTCTGTTCTTCATGTAGAAGGCGAACAGTGGCGAGTTGAATGATTTGTTGCCGATGTTCTTACGCGCCGTCCCTTCCCAATATGCTAGGGAAAGTGTGCGACCGAACTCGACTAGGTTGGCGAACGCAGCACTATCTGCCATTCGCTTGTAGAATTGTTTCATAGGTACGCGCAAGGAGGCAGCGACTTCTGCGTCACTACCTCCCTCTTCGTATAGGTCCAAGACTTGCTTGGCCCATCCTGTCTGCGTGTCAGTTGACTGAGACATCTACTTCCGGTGTTACAGCTGGGACGATAGACTCATCAAAGCTGCGCATGTTTTCTTTTGCTTCTGCCACTTCGGATGGGTTGAACGGATCGTAGAATCCACCCTTGCCATTCGGTGCCAGATACTTGCCGACCTGTTCGGCCTTGATCACAGAGGCGAGTGGATAACACTCTGGCTTGTTGTCTTCGTCCAGATGGACGCCTACAAGGATAAGCTCTTCTTCACCAGTCTCTAGGTTGAAAGCATTCATGATGCCGATGGTGTTGTCATACGCGCCCTTGTACCACATGGCTAGCAGACTGTCGAGCCATGGGCTCTCGGCTTCATTCGTGAACTTGTAGAGGATTGGGGACTGCTCTTGTGCTGGCTGTACGTCTTCTACTTGGAAGGCTGAATCGGTCATACTTTCTCCGGCGCGGCATGCTGCGGCGCAATGGTTTGTGTCTTGATCCGTTCGACAAGTTCGACGGCGCGAGCGCCTACTTGCTTGTACCAAAGGGATAGCTTCAAGTTAGTTGCTGCTTTCGGGTAATCCTTGGCCTTGATAAAGGCTAGGCTATTACGGAACTTCAAGAGTCCCTTGACCCCTAGGTTAAACGCCATGTTGATCAGAACTACGCGAGTAACAAAGGAGGCATCTGTGAACCAATAGAGCAGGTTCTTTAGAACGGCATCCATTTCCAGAATATGCTCTTCCAGCAAACGGTCAGCCTTGATTCGATCAATACGTGAGTCGACGTTGACACCCTTGGTAAAACCATAGCCATATGTCCATGGTGCACCCGTCTCCGGCTTCTTCAGGTCAGCTTCCGAAAGGAAGGTGCGAGCTGGTGCATATCCCCACTTGCCTAGCTTTGCATACTTCTTGTACAGAGGAGTTAGCGGGTCAGCGTAAGCGAACTCTCTAAAGCCTTCATGTCGGGCTAGGTCTTTCTTGACTTGTAGAAGTAGTTTTGTATCGTTGCAGTTCAAGTAGGGTATGTTCATTGTTGGGGGATACCAGAGCCGTCTTCCCAGCGCGGTGTTATCTTGTTGGGTAGCACGGTCTTGGCTGGCTCTTGCAGGATGGGGCTGTTCTGGTTGAACTGCTGGCCTACATTATCAGTAGGCACCCACATAAAAGAACCCGTCTCCTTATCGAATACCCAGTTACCGTCAGTAGAACTGAGATAGTCTGGGGTAGGCTCTGCGGCCTTGGTAGGGAGTACGGGTCCGGGGGTCTTCATTATGCTTGTGGGTTGGTGTCGTAGTTTACATCTGTGACACCAGCATCAGCATTCAGCTTGGTAGCAAGGGCTGTGGCCCAAGCGTTCAAGTTGGTAATGCTTGTAGCCAAAGCAGAAAGGCCAGCATCATCAGATGCCAGCAAACGTTGCAGGGTCTTAGCCTGTGCTGTGTCAAACGGGAAGTACTCACTCATGCCTACTCTCCTCTCTTGGTAGACGTGCAAGCCCGGAGGGCGTGCTGGGTATTACTATTGGCGTCCCGTCTTGGAGTCGAACCAAGCTTCATGGGTTAACAACCCATCGCTCTCACCGGAATAGCTGTCAGGACATGTTGGAGCCCACCGAAGGAATCGAACCCTCATCACTGCCGTACAAAGGGAGTGCAATCGCCATTATACTAGGCGGGCGTGTTGTTGGTGGATAGGCGCTTACGCGTCACACCACCGTAGGTGGTACCTATACATGGAATCAAACCACGATTAAGCCCTCATCAGGGGCTTGTCTTATCATTAGACGATACAGGCATATACTTGTGGTCCTTCCGCTTGGATTTGCACCAAGACTAGGCCCTTATCTGGGGCGCTGCGAGGTATAAGCTCGCCTGTGCTGCTTACACCACAGAAGGTTGTGTGGCAGCGGGTTACGGGTACGATCCGTAACGCCATCGGTTCAAAGCCGAGGCTCCTCACCTGAGAAACCCGCATCATGTGGCAACCCCCGCTGGATTCGAACCAACACCGCATGGCTTCAGAGGCCAGCATCCTGCCATTGGAACAGGAGGTATCAATTTGCGAGGCAGACTCTCCCACCTCACGTCAAGTCTCACCCTCTAGAAGGGGCCGGTACAAACCGGCAGATCGGGCGACTTTCCCCGTTGGATGGTACCCATCGTCCGAGTTGCACGGACCTCAATTCCCCTTGTAAGGGGGACGCCTTCACTCCGAAGACTAGACGGGCATTGTGTGGCGGGTCGCGTAGGATTTGCACCTACATCTACTTGGTTTGGAGCCAAGGCGCATTGCATATGCTAGCTGCCCATATTGGTGCATCCTCTTGGTTTTGATCCAAGCTCCTCTGCTCTTCAGGCAGTCGCTTTCACCAGATTAGCTTAGGATGCGTATTGGTAGGTTCACTGAGCATCGAACTCAGATCGCACCGGGTAAGAGCCGGGCATTTCAGCCAATTAAATTATGAACCTATATAAAGGGGACCACCCGCCGCAATCCTCGAACCTAATCGAGGGACTTGCGAGTGGACCCTTGGTGGTTGCGAGAACGGGAGTTGCACCCGTACCGAAGGATTATGAGTCCGCCATTCTGCTATTAAACTATCTCGCTATATTTGGTCTGGACTGTAGGATTTGAACCTACGACTGCCGCGTTCCAAACACGGCTCTCTACCAAGCTGAGTTAAGCCCAGATGTTACTTGGAACCCATGACAGGGGTTGCACCTGCATCTTCCTCTATTACCTTTCTCGTGGTTCGTAGCCACGGGGGTTACATGGGTATGTTCTTCGAACTTTGGTAAACCATAAGGGTTTTGCTCCCTTCTACTCCGGGTGAAAGCCGGATCGCCACACTAGCCGCGCCATGGTTCATATACGTCCAGAACTTTGAAGCCTATAGACACTGGCCCTCTCAGAATCGAGTACTTCGAGGATTGGTGGTGGTCTAATTCTCAGACAGGGGACCTACCTGCCAAGGCGTTCTGGGTTAAAAGTGGAGAGCCGTAAGGGATTTGCACCCTTTCTAGTAAGCTTGGAAGGCAACCGAGCACCTGCGGCACAGCTCATAATAAGTGTAGTCTCTCCTACTGTCAAGCCTAGCTTAGTCAGCGGCTTTCCCCTCCTCTAAGCGCCCCCTATAGGGCAGCCCGTATCTTGGTGGACCTACTCGGTAATGCTCCGAGCTGGTACTGCGTGCAAGGCAGACCCGACGCCTTCGTCATAAGCCCATTGTTGGTGGTTGAAGGACAGAATCGAACTTCGCTCCCGAAGGAAGATGGTTTACAGCCACCTTGCTGCGCCAGCAGCTTTCATCAACCATATATGGCGGTCTATCAGGGGCTCGAACCCTGTGCCCCTCGCAGACAACGAAGGATGTTACCCATACACCAAAAGACCGTATAACTTGGCGGAAGACTGAGGAGTTGAACCCCTGCCCTTTCGGACCCCTCCGGGTTCAAACCGGATTGCCAGCCACTTAGCGGAGTCTTCCATATTGGCGGAAAGCTGAGAACTCGAATCTCATACCAGAAGGTACCCTTCGGTTAGCAACCGAGTGCAAGCCCTGCCTGCTTAGCTTTCCAAATTGGTTGGCCCTGTGGGACTCGAACCCACATCATTCCGCTTAAAAGGCGTGTCTCTACGCTATTGAGTTAAGGACCATTAAACGATGTCTATTGGAGTCGAACCAACATTTCCCACCAGCCTGAATCGAACAGAGGAACCTAGCTTTCACTAGGTCGGGGCACCAGCCCTAGACATACTTGGAGTTCCGTGTGAGATTTTAACTCACCTCTCTACCTTTGCAGGGCAGCGCCTAGTCACTCGGCCATAGGAACATTGTCTGGTGTGAAGTCGTGGAATTGAACCACGCTCCCCTGCTTCACAGGCAGGGATAATAGCCACTATACCAAAATCACATACGCCGACGCTATCAAGCAATCGCGCGTTTCGCCCTACCGGGCTCATCAGTGTGACGTATTACTTGGCACCCTCGGAAAGACTCGAACTCTCACAAACGGGCTTAGAAGGCCCAATGCCATATCCGATGGCGAGGGTATATAAGGAGCGCCTCTATCGCCAGCGCGAGCGCCCGGTTACTAATCGGGATAGCCATGCCCCGTATACAGAGACATGCCTACGTAGTTGGTACTCAGCGCCGGGGTCGAACCGGCAATCACCAACTTTTGAGGAAGGTAGGTATTCCGGTTCCCGTCAGCTGAGCAAATAGCTCCCGATGGTGTTTCGTTCAGAGCGTACCACCGGGACCTCTCTGAGTATAGCAGCATACGGACTGGGGTACAGTCTAGCGCTGCAAACGTGGTACCCGACCCCAGACTCGAACTGGGACGCCTTGCGGCACTGACTTCTAAGGCCAGCGTGGCTGCCATTACACCAGCCGGGCATAAATCATTCCGTGCAGGAGTCAAACCTGCGGCAGGGTGTTTAACCCTTACTTGCCCTGTTCGTCTTCAGCCGGAACATACTTACTTTCCTGCTCAGCACGAAGCTTGAGGAAAGCTCTAATTTCTTGGTCAACCTTCAGCTCCCACGCATCAAGTGCATCACTGCCAAGGAACCCTGTAGGAGTTAACTTCTCGTTCATTGTACCCTTAGACCGTCAATGTAGGAGAAAAGTTCCCCAACTGTTTCTTTGCGTAGGTAAGCTGTTGATTTACTGTGAAGCGAGTATACCACAGCAGTCCTGAACGTAACGTGAAGGAACTTATCTCTCTGTTCTGTTGTCTAATAAAGGCTCTTGATCTTATCTAGTTGCTCTTACGAGCAACACCGAGTGAAGCCCTAAAGCGAAACGACAGTGTTGAGAAGTTAGAGCAACAAGGTTATAGATAGTATTTATCTACAGATGAATACTAGATAGAACCTTACTAGACTATGCTCTTCTCGCTTGGAGGGCTCGAAGAGCCCGTAGGCTGTTGCTTGAAGGGCATTATATACTAGTCTATTTCTTTTGTCAATAGGGCTCCATCGAACAGTAGTTCCTTGGTATCCTTATGCCTTACGGTTATATGCTTCATCTCAACAGGGTGCTCCCTACCGGCACGCCAGTGCCACTTGACGACCAGCTTGTGCGGGTCGTAGAGGTCCCAGAGCGGTTCAATATATTCCTTGAACTGGGCTTTGTCAATATTCTTCCAGCCCCTGCGGGCTAGTATACAACTGAATGGCCTATGGGCCCAAGCATCTGCTTGGTCCCTTTTTTTTGTCTGCAATTTACGCTTCCAATGCTTGTTACCCCTAGCTGTGGTAGGCTTCCTTGTGGCAGTGGCGAGCTGCGCTCTTTCCTTGGCAGCGAGCCGACGCTCCTCCCTAGCCCTCGTAGCAGGGCTTAGACGAGCACGAGTCAAAAGACTAGGTATAGCCACACTGACCAGAGGGATGGCCCTCATTTCGTCATACAGGCCGTCTGAGGGTATGTCTACCTCCGTGGGTATCTGCACACTTCTCAGCCATACCAAATCTTCTTCTGTTAAATTATCGTTAATATCTGACATACCACTTAGACACCACTTGTAGGCTGTTAGTTCCCGTTGCTAGCTGTTCATACACTGTTAAGGGTAACTTTTCAACCAGTTCTCACCAGTTTGGGGCCCCACTCCGTTCCCCCGCCCGCCCCCGCGCAGCGGGGGATACCCGCCCCCTTGCGCTGCGCGCCCGACCGGTCGCCTAGTTGGGCGTGATGCGGCGCAGCACGGGCAGGGCGTGGGCCTAGCACACGCAGGGCGATGGCACAAGGGGGGCGAAGGGGCCGTCCCGCTAGCACGCCATGCTAAGGTTAGTCAAGCCTGCACGCTGCATGCCAGTCTCACATTCCCCCGAGAATAGGCCATTAGTGTTATAACATAACATTAACATTTCCTTAACACCGTTCAGGTTCGGATGTGTTAGCATATGTGGTGGTAGTATGTGTTTGTGTGTAGTGTCTGCTAAGGTTAGCAGACGCGGGGGGGGCTTGCGCCACCCGCCCGGATGGAGTAGTATGTGCTTGTGGTATGACATTGTGGTCTGCCACCCGCTCTTGAAAAACCTAGCGCTCACTATGCCCGCATCTCGCGGGCTTGCACTACCCTTGTCTGCCATTCTGGCAACGGGGAACCTTACGAAAGGAACTACAGTCATGAATACCAAAGCAAAAGCCCCGCGTCTCACCACGCTGGAAAAGCTGGAAAAGATCGCCCCCGGCGTAGCCGCTCAGGCCCTCGCCCTCGCCCTGCCCTACAACACGCTGGCCGCTAGCCTTGCAACGGCGCTCGCCGGGGCAAAGGTTGCAACGGAACGGGCAAAGGGCGAAAAGGTCACGGTCTGGGACAGCTTCAAGGCCGCGATTGTGGTTGCAACGGAACAAGGTCACGCCCCCGACGTGATGCGGTCGGGACTGGAAATAGCCTGCGAAGAGGCCGGTATCCCGTCCGGTAGCTTCAGGGGTTACGTTTCCACCATCGTTAGCCTGTATGGTGACTGCGTGGATGGCAACCTCGAATGGTCGGATGTCGAAGCGATTAGCGTTGCAGACGCCCGCAAGCGCTACGTTTCCGAAGAAAAGGCCGTGTTGTTGGCCTTAAAGGAACGCTTGTCAGCGGCCACGTCCAAGCTTTCGCTGGATGACCTGATCACGGTAGTGGAAGCGGCCGAGGATATGGCAGGTATCGCGCGGGTTACGGACGTGGTGACCGGCGAAGAGGCCGGCGAAGAGGCCGAATACGCTACCACGCTTGAAGAGGCGCAAGCGGCCTGACACCTGCCCTAGTCCCCCCGGAACATCGGGGGGATTAGTTCGGAATGTCTGCTAACGTTAGAGGATTAAATATGCATCCGCACCGCCGCAAGCTTGTTGTTGTCGTGTTCGGCCATACTGCCGTTGCTTCAATGTTCTGGAATCGCATGGCCTTGCGTGGATGGTATCCGGGCAAGTAGTAGGCCCGCTAACGTTAGATAGGAGAATGAGGGTAGCAGTAGGTGTCCACCGGCTCACGGGGTGGCGGAGTAGCGGCCCGATATTACCCGCATAGAGGACAATTCGTAGGGTTCTACCCTAGCGCCTGCCAGTAGTGGGCGCTAGATTGGAAACCTTAACTGCTAAGGTTAGATAGGAGCATGGCATGTCAACGCCAGCCATTGAACGCTTGAAGGCGCTAGCCGCCGCAGGCCCGGATTGCAAGGTAGTGAGGGAGGATGATTGCACCGTGGTTGCATTTGCTGGCACGTATGACGCCTGCAAGGCATACATGCGGAGCCGAGCCAGTATTAACGGCTGGCACATCATGGGCTGCAAGGGTTATTATGCGGGCCGCTTCCTGTCTTTTGTGCTGTAACACTTGAAGCCGCTAACGTTAGCGGCAATGGAGAATGAAATGGAACAAAGTGAGATGGAATGGAGAATGAGTGAGGAAGCCACGCACACCGCGCAGGCTGAAAGGATGGCACGCAACCTGCACGGCCTGTGTCGCAATGGTTGGGAGTTTGTGGAAGGGTTTGGGGCATGAACGTCCTGTTCCCCACGCCTGCTACCCTGAACCCACAACCTGCGAAGCGTATGAGGAAGCCCGGTAAGGCTCACCCATGGAGGCAAACGCAGAACTTGCAAGATAATGGACGGTCCATTCCCATGGCCGACCGTATGGGAGTGTACACACATCTCGGATTCATTAGAATCCACTTACGCTAACGTCTAACGTTAGCAAAACCCTGGACTGTGAGAGAGGTAGTCCGATGAAATAGGTGAGGGGTTCCCGTACACAAATCGAATGGGTTGAGCTGAATACCACAGCCCCATGAATATACACTTCGAAGTCCCTTAATTGGGCAACTAACAGGCTAAGCCTGACCAGCATAAGAAGCCATAGGCTTCAATGCGTAGATGATGAGCTGAACTGATAGGCCCTAGAAATAGGGCTTATTGGTGCATTTCATTGTGGAGTGCACGCCTTCGGGCCGTTCTAACGTTAGCAGGAGATTTACATGAGTGTCCAGACCGTCAACACCACCGTCCTCGTTGGTCGCAAGGGTAAGCCCGACCGTGAAGTGAAGCTCTTCCCGTGGCACGCCAAGTCGACGCCCTCCCCGTGGCCTGCTGGCTATTCCCGCGTGATGATTCCCTTCAATGAAGTGGAAGCGCGAAACGCCAAGCCCGGCAAGACCCACCATGTGCAGGTGGTCAACAATTCCCGTATCAGGAGCCACTGACATGTCCTACCTGACAATTCCGGGCTTCGAGAAGCTCAGCAAGCAAGAGATGTTCGACATGTCTTTGGCCCACATCCGCAAGACTGGGGTCAAGTCTGTGGGTGAGAGGTTCTGCACCTATTCCGGCACCGGCTGCGCCGCAGCACCCTTCCTGCGTGATGAAGGGAAGGAGCAGTGCGACAAGATCGGTAGCTGGGACACCCTCAGTAGGCCGCAAACGCAAGGCACTATCAGCAGCCCCGCCCGTTCGCAACTGGTTCCCGATCATGAAGTGTGGTTCATCAAGGCAATGCAAATCTGCCACGACGGGACGCATGAGACGCGGGATTTCCTGCCTCAGTTCGAGAATAGTATGAAAGAACTTGCCAAGAGGGAAGGGTTGATCTACACCCCGGCGACGTAATGCCCTAGCCCATCAGCAATGGTGGGCTAGTTCGTTGTTTCGCAATGCGCCTGCGGCGCTAACGTTAGAGGACATGTCATGATTAAGAAGCCTGAATATCATCCGCGCAATCCCAAGCTGAACTTCTTCGACAAGACAGGTAGGTATGTGTTCAGTAGCAACTGGTACACGTCGGTGTCTCACGCAGAGGACTTCTATCCAGAGTATTCGATAGAGGTAGATAGGGGGAGCCATGCCTAAGTCGAAACAAATGGCAAGGTCGGCATTCCGCGCAGCGTGGCAACCGGGATGTGTATGGGAACCTACCTTCTGGGCTGTCCTTCGTTGGGTTAGGAAGTGGAGACATAAGCATGGCTAAGACCATCAAGCGTAATCGCAAGTATACAGCCGAAGAGGCTGTCGACATCCTTGCCATGTACCACGCAGCGCGCAGGCTGCTCATTGCCAAGAAAGACAGGCGATGGAAGCTTGCACAAGCCGCAGCAACTGACAAGCATTTGCTTATCGGTAGCTGCCACATCTTCAAGAATCCTAGCAGGTAATTATCATGGCTAAGAACTTCTGTGTAGTTGTCGATCCTGATGGCACCGAAACTAAACTGCGTTTCGTTGTTGTGCGTACCATGCTGGAAGCAACGGGCCTTGCCGCTTCTAACCTTAGCAAACAACGCACGGTGACTATCAGTCGCACTGAGCAAGCACACACCCATTCAACGGGTAATGCTGCCCAAGCCTACATCGATGTAGAGTTGTTCCAGCTGGTTAGCGACACCGCTGCATAAGGATTGAAATGTCAACAGCACTACTTGTCTTTGTTATCAGCGCTGGTACCTTAACGGGTATAGGCGTGTTGCTGTTTGTTGCTGGCTGCATTAGCATCATTTCTAACGTTAGCAAGAAGCAAGGGAGTGTGTCGTGACACGAGATACCTTCAAACCAAAAGGAGACCCCGCCCAAGCCCTCGCCGACATGCAGGCGAAGTTGGATGCGACTCGCAAGCTGCTGGAGAACTGGGACCGCATCGCAGACGTGCATGGAGTGGGTCAATTCACCGGCAACACACATCGCCTATTCGCCAACGAGCTACGCGTCATCCTGACCGCCGATGGGGACAACAACGGAGAGACGAAATGAGCGACAAATTCAATGATCGACTGAATGAGCTTACTGGCGAGGCATTGATGATGCTTGGGGCAGGCCACCCCATGAAAGATATTGTGAACAAGGCATTTCATGCCGGAATGTTTTGGATCAAGAACAAGGAATACGAAACAGTCGCGGAAAAGGAAGAGACGAAATGACCGCCGAAACCAACACGCCGGGCGCAGGGGTGAGTAGTGCCGTGATGAAATTGTCACAGGACACCACCAACGAACTATGGAGCGTCACCCTGTGCCGGGAATACGAAACGCCGGGAGCCAAGAAGCGCGCTATCGAACTAAATATACGAGCCGCGATTGAGGCGGCCCTAGCCTCCCGCGAACTGCCCCCCGCCGAGTTGGGGGAAGGGAATATACGGTTCGATTGGGAAACTGGCGACCCGAACCGCCCGTGGGATAGCAAGGTCATCACGCACGACGAAATGCGCCAGCGGTATGCGGACATGCACCGGCAGGCGATGACCCCGCCGCCTGCATCCACAGCCAGCACCCTCGACGCCCAGCAGGGGGATTCCTTGCCGCGCCAGAGTGAGGCTATCAAGTGCTACGTCGCCACGTCGAAGGAATCATGCGATGCAGGTCCGAAGTATTGGGTAACGATTGAGCGCGACGGCAAGACGATCACGCCCTACCACACGTTTATCCGTGGTCGCGCTGATTACGAAGTGGCCTCGTGGGATCACTTGCTCAATGGCGCACCTGAACCGGACATTCTGGCCTACGACACCGACGCACCCACCACCCCACCAGCCGCACAGGTAGCCGCGCCGGGGATGGCTGGGGAGTTCGTGCTTAGAGTTCCATGGGGTAGTTGGCGTGCAGATGGCGTGTGGCAGCACAACCCGCTTCTGCAAATGTCGGAAGCAGCCCAGCGCGCCGAGAACATCGCAAACGGCTACCTGCCCGCCACCCACCCCACCCCCGCCGCGCCTGCCAGCGGCGTGTCGGATGCCGCCCGGAACTATGTTGCCGCACAGGAAAATCTGGCCGAATGGCACAACACGCCACGGAACCAAGGCCGCGATCTGGATGCGTGCGAGATGGACGAATTGGTGCGGCTGACAAATTGGACGGACGCAGCTTACGAAGCATTGCAAGCCGCCCTCCGCACCCAGAACAAGGAGTGATGTATGTTTTGGTCAGCAGCCTTAGCTGTCGCTGAATCTATCGTTGTCAGCAAGGCAATTAAAGATACTTGCGGTGTGTACGAAATGCTTACACCAACACGCGTTAAAGCACCCTCTAAATGCGGTGGGTGTGGAAGTAGATATTTCGTTCAACACCACAACACAAAAGTGTGTGGGTATTGCCGGGGTGAACAATGAGCCTCAAGAAATTCCTCCTCGAACTCGCCATCGCAGCATGGGGAATCGGCTGCGTAGTCGTAGTGTTGAAAATAATTTACGAAGTGGGCCTACTGGCCTTGGGAGTATTCAAATGAGAATCGTAGAAGTGGGCGACAACACCATTTACGGCGAATGGTCCGACACTGGTGGTACACAGACAATGGTGCAGTACACAGACAATGGTATATACTGTATCGTGTTCTTCCTGTCAGGCATGGACTATGGCGGCGGTATTTATAGTATCTACGACAACGTTCGCACAAATGACTGTCCTGTGCTCAGCGTAGCTAGGCGTGATATGGACGAGAGTGACTTCGCAGACAAGCTCCTCGAAGAGCTGAAAGCAGCAGGATACAACGCAAGGAGTTTCGCATGAAAGTAGTACAAGAGGACGGTAAGCCAATCAAGATGTGGACAGATCATGTCCCGGTTGAAGGTGAAGCTGTGGAACAGCTGGTGAAACTCAGCAAACTTCCCTTCATATTCAAGCACTTAGCCGTGATGCCCGACTGCCACGTAGGCAAGGGGAGCACGGTGGGTACGGTGATTGCGACGCAAGGCGCGGTGATTCCAGCTGCCGTTGGCGTTGACATCGGGTGTGGTATGATCGCTGTCAAGACATCGCTCACTGCGAATGATTTGCCCGAGAGTCTTGCTGCTATCCGCAGTGATATCGAAGCGGCTGTGCCACATGGCAACCTGTCTAACGTTAGCGCAGGACAAGTGCGTGGCAGCCATGTCGAGAACATGGACGACGGTAATGTGTACAACCGGCTGACTCGTGCGTTCAAGTCTATAGGTTCGAACTATACCGAGGTAGTTCCTGCGGAAGTGAGGCAGAACCATCATCGTAGTGAAAAGCCATGGCTACAGCTCGGTACTCTCGGTGGCGGTAATCACTTCATCGAACTGTGCCTTGATCTGGATGGTAACGTCTGGATCATGCTGCATTCTGGGTCGCGGGGTATTGGCAACAAGATTGGTACCTATTTCATCAGCAAGGCCAAGGAAGAAATGAAACGCTGGTACTGTAACGTACCGGATGCTGATCTGGCATACTTGCCTGAAGGTACGGAACATTACAACGCATACTGCGACGCTGTTGATTGGGCACAGCAGTATGCGATGGCGAACAGGCAAGTCATGCTGGAAGCTGTACTCGGTGTGCTTGTACGTCATCTGCCTCCGTTTACCATGGTAGAGCAGGCGATCAACTGTCACCACAACTACATCAGCAAGGAGAACCACTATGGCAATAATGTCATGGTCACGCGAAAAGGGGCGGTTCGTGCTCAACGCGGTGACCTCGGCATCATCCCCGGCTCCATGGGGGCGCGGTCGTTCATTGTTCGAGGACTTGGCAACGCCGAGAGTTTCAACTCCTGCTCACACGGAGCGGGTAGAGTCATGTCTCGCACCGAAGCGAAGAAGCGTATCACCCTCGCGGATCACGTCGAAGCCACCAAAGGAATAGAATGCCGCAAGGATGCGGATGTCATCGACGAGAGTCCCAAGGCGTACAAGAACATCGAGGATGTCATGCGTTCGCAGGCAGACTTGGTGGAGATTGTTGCCGAGCTGCGCCAAGTACTTTGTGTCAAGGGGTAAGCCATGCAAGCTGACATGACAATCACGGAGTACAAGAAACTCCGGCAACAGAAGCTTGACGAGGAATGGGATGTCAAATATCCTGATGGCATGTATTACCTCATCACCATCCGAGCTGGTGGTGCAGTATGGGGTCACATCATCAAGCGTCCTACCAGCCACACGCAGAGAGTAAGAGAGCAGGGCAGTAGTGCTGCCGGGTGGGGTGGTTACTATGCAAGTAAAGATTTTTACGGCAATCGTGCGTTAACGCACAAAACTTTCAAGACAAGAGAAGAATGGGAGGCAGCCCTATCTGCTGCTAACGTTAGAAAGGAACCAGCATGAACAAGAAATCGCATCCGAATTTCCGCAGTGGCAAGGCTTTCGCCGGTCGTGACCGCTTCCTGCACGTCAGTGCACAGATCATCCCGAAGGGTACCCAGATTGGTGTTGACAAGAACACCAAGCAGCCCATCCTCACCGACCGCAACCTCGTTGCCAAGGGTAACACCTACGTCAAGCCTGTCGAAGATGTTGCGGCCTGACCTCCCGCAGATCGAGTGGCCCCGTGCCAACTTCTCCACACCCACAGCCGAAGGATTGGAAGTGAAGGAGATTAGCATGGAAGAGTATGAGGCGGTGGTAGCAGAGCGTGCTAACGTTAGCGAACGCTAACATGGACCCCTGCACGGCAGCCAATCCACAATGGTGTTGTAGATATAAGGAGGAACCAAATGTCTGGAAGCAAGCTAACGAAATTCGGAAGTCCCAAGAATCTCGGGCGCTTCCAGATCAAAGCCGACGAGGTTATGTACTATCTTTACTACCCAGTGAGGCGTCCAAACTCAGGGCTTCAATTATCAGACAGCAGGCTGGACTTCGTAAGACCCCTTCTGCGTAGAATAGAAGATGATGAACCGGAGCGCTTCTGGAGTGAGTATGTTTACCTCACCATCAAGAAGATGTATATTGGTGGAGGTGTCACAGCCAATCGTCCCGGCTGGCACTGCGATGGATTCATGTCGGATGACTTGAACTACATCTGGTATGACAACACTCCCACCGTGTTCAACAGCGGCAGGTTTGAAATCAGCCCTGACCATCTGCTATCGTTAGCAGAGTTCGAACAGCAGGCACGTCCCGAGAACGATTACGTTCTTGACAACGAGCTTCTGGTAAAGCTTGACAGCACGGTGATACACCGGGTGAACACGCATGTACCCGAACAAATCATGCGTACTTTCGTGAAGATCACGGTAAGCAAGGAACGATTCAACCTCAAGGACAACAGCAAGAACCCATTCCTGTTGCTTGAAGGTCCCCTGTATGACAGGCAGGCCGCTCGCAACGATCCCCACCAAGCACAACGTGACAGTTACATCCCACCCGTGGTCGTAGATGACCACATGATCTAAGGCTGTTTACATGGCAAAAGTATTCGTATATGGTACTCTCCGCGAGGACAAGAGCAAGAAAACCCCGCCCTTCATCCTCTTCGGGTACAAGTTGTTCGCCTATCCGGGCGGCAACTTCCCTTTCCCTTACATCACAAAGACAGGTGACACAGAAGATAAAGTGTACGGTGAAGTGCTGAATGTCAACGATGAACAGCTGGCCGAGCTGGATAAATATGAAGGCGTTGATCGCGGAATGTACAGCCGCGAAACAGTGGGAGTAGTTTCCGTCACCACCCAAGCACCAGTGAAGGTGTTCGTGTATGTAGAGAAGTCGCTCCATCCCAAAGCCATTCCCACAGGGAATTGGTTCCGCCGTTCGTAAGAATACCCCGCTCGTAAGAGCATCACGATAACGTTAGAATCAGGAGTCATTATGTTTTTCTCAGCAAGAGAGTTGTTCAACTACGTGTCGACCACCGACATACACATGAGCTACATCACTGGATTTATGCCTGCCAGTGACCCAGTGCGTAACAAGAGTCGCAGGCAGTTGACTTTCAAGGAAGTCAAGAAGTGTCTGGAATACACACGGCGTCAGATCGTGACCCGCGAAGGACACTTCCCGCACAAGTGGTTGCGTCCTTGGGATGTGGTGCCACACCTGAAGAACTTCCGGGCACCGGAAGGTGACTTCGGCATCGGCATTGAAATCGAGTACGGTTTCAATACCACAGAAGACTTCCAGTACATCGCAAACAAGATCAAGGACTGGAAGTACATTGCGATGGACTACGAAGGTGATCACGTCCCGCTCGAAACGACGTTCCAACCCACGCTGTACAGCCAGTTCGGCCCGAACTCACAGGCCATGCGATACCTGTACCTGCTCAAGCGTGAAGAGGCACGTCTTGCAACCACGGGAATCAATGTCGGGACACACGTCAATGTATCGTGCTCTGTGCCCATGACCGCATACGGTCATCGTGTCGGTCCGGTGCTGCGTTACACTGCCTTGGTCTACCACAGCGGTGAGTCTTATATAAATTCCGGTACCGTGAACGGATGCTTGCTGAACTTGACGCGCGAGGAGAAGCTTCGCTACTTCAACCGTGAACCTTACGGGTACATCGACAAGCAGCCGTATGGACTGGAGTTCAAGCTGTTCCACAGCGAACCTGATCCCAAGCAGTTGGTCAAGTACGTCGAAGTCAGCGTCGCACTCCAGCGACTGCTGATCGATACTACTACCCCGATCACAATGTCCACCGTCCGCGCAGCCTGCGAGGCTGGGTACCAGCTGGCCTGCAAGAAGACCAAGCTCAAGCCTGAAGCTCCGGTGTGGGAAGAGCCGGTCGCTAACGTTAGCGCACTGGAAGAAGCCCTCGCCGCCTGATCCACTCGTTCACTACTGCAACAACACTTAAAACAAAAGACCTTGGAGGTCAACTAATGAACACGTCCACTGCACAGCGCGTACTGCCGATCCGTTTCCACAAGCTGCGCCTGAACAGCAAGTTCCGCATCTTCGCAGAGCCGAGCCGCAACATCCGCAAGTCAAACGACACCTCGGTGTATGTCAAAGAGGCAGAGTCATACTCTGTCGATAGTGCCGACACCACACGCGCCATCATCCTGATGCCGGAGGATTTGGTGGTGCCGCTCACTCGCGGCAAGCAGTAATGCCGTGGTCTAAAGTGTTTGGCATCATCTGCCTAGTGTGGGCCATCATGCTTCTGCTAGCCACAGTAGGTGGAATCATGGCAACACCAGTGCCATTCTATGGCTGGGTGTTCATCGGTCTGTTGATCGGTGTTGGCATCTCCCTTCAATTTCCAAAGGATTAACAGCATGTGTCTAGCAATCGTACTACCTGCCGGAAAGGATGTCCCGAGGGAACATCTCGTGAAGGCGTGGACTTCCAATCCTGATGGCGGTGGTTTCGCTGTAGCCCACAAGGGCAAGGTGATCATCCGCAAGGGGTTCATGAAGATGCAAGAGTTCCTGACGGAGTTCGAGAAGGCAAGGAAGAAACACAAGGAGAAGAACTTCCTTCTTCACTTCCGCATCCGTAGTCAAGGCGACCGCCTGCCGGAGAACACCCATCCGTATGAGTATGAACACGGAGTGGTGATACACAACGGTACCATCAGTGGTACTGGTGCTGTGTATGGCACCGGCAAGTCAGACACCGAGCTGTTCATCGAGCGGTTCGGCAAGGACCTCGACTTCGAAACCGTAAGGATGCACAACAAGGAACTGTCCGAAGCACTGGACTACAACAAGCTTGCCTTCCTGTTTCCTGATGGCAAGTTCCTGATCCTCAACGAAGGCAAGGGCGTATGGGATGAAGGCATCTGGTACTCACATGGTGGGTACAAGCCTTACATCACTCGCGTCAATGGAGTAGTGCAATGAGTAACGCAATCGTGTTCTATTCAGCACAGATCGGTAAGTCCTGCCGTAAGCTGGAAGCGCTGAGCCAGAGAGGTTTGAAGTCTGTGTGCAGTGGTAACGACACCATCGCACGCGGTGTCAACTTGATCTTCCGATGGGGGTGTACGGGGCGGACGGGTATGAACGATGCCAAGTTCGTGAACACAACCAAGGCCATCGAGTGGTGCTGCGACAAGCGTGGTGCCCGCCTCGCCATGCAGGCAGCGGGAGTGCCAGTGCCGGAGACATGGACCACGGAAGAGTTTGCCATTGTCGCAAGTGATGCTGATCGTGGTATCCTGTCGAGCCAGAAATTTGTGGCAAGGCCGGAGCATCATACTCAGGGTAAGCAGATGCACGTTGGTACTGCGTTGCAGCTTGCGTGGAACCAGCAGTTCTTCCCCGGTGGATACATCTCGCGGTTCATTGATCGCGTGGCAGAGTATCGTGTGTTCGTGGTGTCAAATCGTGTGGCATGGGTCAACAGGACGGAAGACCCCGGTGATGGACGCATGGCGTGGAACTACGCCGACGGTGACAACGTATACTGGGGAGACTGGCCTGCCAAGGTAGTCACTGCTGCGTTGGCTGCTGCTAAGGTTAGCGGCACGGACTTCTGTGCAGTGGACCTGATGGTGGATGCTGATGGCAACGCCTATGTGTCCGAAGTCAACACCGCGCCGGGTCAGGAAGGTACGTATCACCCGAGCTGCGTGGCCAAGTGCTTCGACTACATCATTGCCAACGGCAAGGAGAAGTTTGCTGACCCTGTAGTGCCGGAAGGTACACCAGCTGACCGGGCATGGCGGTGGTATATCCATCCGGCTGTATCGGAGCAAGCCAATGCCGTTCATAGTCGAGCAGCGTAAGCCAACCAGCAAGCTGAACATGTTCAGGAACTGGAGCGAGTGTGCGGGATCAAAGGTAGCTGAGGCTGCTGACACTGGTTCCACTCTTGATTGGTGGGCTGCTTACGACAAGTACTATTCCATCGAAGGATGGGATTACAGGATCAGAGAGGTAAAGAAGTAATGGCTAACTATTACGCAGTATTCAGGGTGCAGGGATGCGCCCTGCCTTCCACCCTGTCATGGGAATGCTATGATGTGAGGGAAGCCATCGACTACCTGTGCAAGCAGGCAAGGGTGGCAGATACCACAGGGTTTGCAGCCTATGAAATCATGGAAGTGGTAGGACTCAGGCAGTACAAGAGCATCGCACTCAAGGAAGAATCGGGTCGCATCAACGTGACCGCCAAGAAAGAACCAACTCCGCTGCAAGCAGACAGCAAAGAAGAACAAGCCCCGCTAACGTTAGACGAAGAAGTCTACGAGCGGTACACAGTCTCCGCCCTTTAACAAGGTGACAACATGAATATGGTACAGCAATTGGGTACGTCCTACTTCTCACAGAGGTTTGGAGGTTCCTTCTTCTTGGGTCCTGACAACAATCCATGCAAGATCGACACACGTCGGTGGCAGGATGAACAGACGGTGCCCGTCACGACCTTCAAGGGTACGCCAGAGAAGGCCACGTCTGAGCAGGGGTACGTCGACGCAGAGTACTTCCCTGACATGAGCATCCTTCGTGTGCCTCGCCTCGGCTGGCGCAGTGCTGCCCGAGGCAAGTACTTGGCTCACCTGAGTCGGGTCAATACATCATACCAACGCGGTGTGTGTGATGCTAATTTGCAGCGCCAGAATGCACCGCACACTACCTACCTGATCAACTACGGGGAGATAAGCACTGGCACCTTCCAGAACGAAGCCGCTACAGCGTTGCTCCTGTACAAGCAGAAGTACCTGCCACTGGCGGAGGGTGTAGCCTTGATGAACGAAGGTAAAATCCTTTCGTTCGTGGTGTCACCTGCCTTTGCAATAGTGCCACAGGATGACGATACTTATGCCATGCTCGCGCATGACCGTAAGGTCGGCACCGTTACCAAGTCGGGAGACATCTCTCTCCTGATTCCTTTCAGCCCTGAAATGTTGGAGTCTGTATGAGCAGGAACCTTGCCCAGTTGTGGGACCGTCCGCCCCGTCGTAGTTGGGAGATGGACATTCCGTGGCGTGACCCGAAGCAGTTGATCGGTATCGAAGTGGAAGTAGAAATGCAAGGCGTAGTCAGCCTTCCCGATGTTCGCACCATCGTGCCTGCATGGGAGAAGGGTAGTGATGGTAGCCTGCGTAATGGCTACGAGTATCGCCTGTCCTCACCACTGGCTGGCAGCCAACTGTCCGCTGCCATCAACCAGTTCTTCCATCCCGGTGTTACGCTGGAGCGTGCGCTGACCAGTGGTACGCACATCCATATCGACATGATGGAAGAGACGACCAATGTTACCAGTGTGCAAGCTCTGGTGCTGTTGGTGTACATCCTCGAACCTGCCATCTTCAACATCGTCGACGCGGGTCGTGAGTGGTGCGGTTATACCAACGGACTGGAGACTGCTCCACCTGTGCTGATCCGTGCCGTGTTGCAGGATGGGCTGGAAGATGATCCGTCCGAGCTGCTGAAAGTGACCAGTGCAGGTAAGACCTACAAGTACTATGGTCTGAACCTCATGCCTCTGGCCAAGTTCGGGAGCGTAGAGTTCCGTTACTTCCCGACGGCCACGTCCAGTGCCGAGCTGATCGATTGGATTCAGATGGTGCAGGCGTTCAAGGTGGCGGCGGTTACTCTCGTCGGCAAGGAAGGTGTGTCCAATGTGCTGGCTAACGTTAGCAACTACGAAGACTTCATCCGTAGTGCTTTCGATGTATGGTCAGACAGGATGCTGGAGTTGGTCCCTTACGATCTGGCAGTGAAGCGCTACCGTCAGGCCCTGTTCACGACGCATACCAACTACGGCCAGCTCGCTGCGTTTGACCCTGCTATCCTGCGCACCAAGCAGTTCAGCAAGTTCGCACGCAAGGCCAACAAGCTTGCTGATCAGATAGCATCTGGCTTGTCCCCCTCTGATACACTTCCCATGGATGTTGTCGTTACATGTGGCCGAGTGGCTGATATCATGTTCGCGCGCACCGATTGGAGGCCGTGGTCCATTGTGGTAGGCTATGATGCTACCTATATAAAACATCCTGACCGTGATTGGGTGCAATTCAATGGGTCGAACGGTTCGTCTGCTTCCGCATACGCCAAGAATGATCCACGTATGCGTACAGAAGTATTGCCTTATAAGGCGATGATCGTCGCCGCGACGGTAACCCAGTTTGCAGAAGCGAGGCTGCATGTGGGCGAAGATTACCATGTTCCTACTCTCAACAGGGTGAACGCATTAGCGGGGTTGCTGACCACGATTGAAAGCAGACTGCAACCCACGGTCCCCGGCCCAGCACCTGACGCGACACTGCGGTTCAATGTAAACCCCACCACCATAAGGGACACCTACTAATGTGCGGCATCCATGGTTATATCAACGGCAGCACCCGAGAAATCAATGCCGACAACTACATCCGTCAGGCTTTCACAGCCAACATGCTGCGAGGAATGGACAGTAGTGGCATCGCCTGCATCGACGCAGACACCGGGGCTTCTTCGTATCAGAAGCTTCCGGTTTCTGGCACCTACTTTGTGCAGGACAAAGTGGCTGCTGAGATGATCAGGAAGGCGAGTAACAAGAGGCACATCACCTTCTGTCACACTCGCCACGCTACTCAGGGTGTGATCAACATGCCCAATGCCCATCCGTTCCAAGCCACTGATGTCGACGATGACAACGTGTTCAACCGAGAAATCGTGGGCGTCCATAACGGTACGCTCAACGGCTGGAAGAACAAGAAGGACGGCGGCAAGTACGATGTTGACAGTGAGTGGGCTATCAACCACATCTTCCAGCGTGGTACTGAAGCGTTCAAGGATTTTGCTGGTGCCTACGCCTTCGTATGGTGGGACAGCGATGACTGGAAGACACTGAACATTGCCCGCAATGCCGAGCGCTCACTGTTCGTGGCGTTCACCAAGGACGGGGGCATGGCTTTCGCCAGTGAGGCAGGCATGCTGGTCTGGTTGATGGAACGCAACAAGATCGAGATAGAGGGTGAGGTACGTGAGCTTACTCCGGGCTTCCTGTACAAGTTCGATGTCACCAAGGTGAAAGAGTTCACCAAGGAAGAGCTGCCCAAGTTTGCCTTCCCCGCCCATAACGTTAGCCCTGTCGGGTCACCAACCTACAACGCTGGTCGCTACTCCCCCAGCTACACGCACAAGTCCATCAGTGACAAGGTGAGTGATCTTCTGGACAAGATCAAGGGTCGTGGTAAGCCTGAGCCTATTGCCTTGCTTCCTTCTCCTGCTGCCACAGTGGATGGTGAGAAGCTGGCAGAAGGTATCAAGAAGGAAATCAATACCTTCCTGAAGAGGGAAGAGATTGACAACGCCAGCATCATGGGAGTGCAGGGTGCGCGAGGTACCTTCATCCCACGCTACGAGGATCACAACGACAAGAAGCTGTATGGCGCTGTTCAGGTTGGGAACATGGAGTTCGATGCCGTGATGCGCAATGTCAGTGGGCTTGCATGGAAGGCAGAAGAGATGTATGATGTGTCTATCCTCGGCATGATTGACGATGGGCAGGAAATGTGTTGTGTGGTGTCCAAGCCCCGCTTCACGTTAGTCAGCAAGACGGAAGACAAGCAGGTTGAAATGAATTACTAACAGGTGAGGTATGACAAATGTGCGAGACATCATCGCGCTGGAGTATGAAGAGCTACCAGATGGAGCTACTGCGGCAGGACAACTCTGCCCTGCTTGCGAGGGTGGTCCAGCTAGAGCAAGAACTTTCTCAGTCACAAGAGACGGCCAAGCTCTTAGATTCTATTGCCATAGAGCTAGCTGCGACTGCCGAGGGAGCACACTGGGCGGTGGTAGATTTGGTGGCCCGTCTACGAAAGTCCCTCCCACCAGAGGCATTGTCGGACGAAGTTACATCCGCACAGCTGAGTCACTCCCTTCTGAGGTTGCAGAACGGATTGCGACTAGCTACGGAATTTCACAGGAGCAAACGGCCCGGTGGGGTCTGGGCTGGGACCCCAAAGAAAACCGTCTGGTCCTACCTGTCCTCAATTTTCAGGGCGAAGCGGAAGGATCGGTCCTCCGCAGCCTGAATGGAGCGGTGCCCAAGACCATCAGCCATACAGAACCGCTAGCGTTAGCGTGGTATTCCAATCCACGTAGCAGGACGTGTATCATAGTAGAAGATCAGCTATCTGCCATACGGGCAGCTGACTATTGCAATGCGGTAGCCCTGCTGGGTACCAACCTGAACGAGGACAGAGCGTATGAAATCAAAGGCGCTGGCTTTACTGATGTATACATCGCTCTCGACGCTGACGCTTATGCTGTGGCTGTCAAACACGTTGTTCGCCATAGAGGGGTACTGTCACTTAGGCTACTACGATTGGCAAAAGATATTAAGAACCAGACTGAACAAGAACTAACGGCTCTGCTTGGTGGTCTAAGCTAGCCCCATATAAAGGAGAACTGAATGGAGCTACCGCTGCTCGCAGCTAGCCTGCGAAGTAGGCATGACTTCGATCTAATCAAGAGCTACATCGACGTTAAGCTGAGTACATATAGCAAGCCCTTCCAAGTAGTGATGGGTAAGATAAGCGACTACTACCAGCGGGATGCTAACGTTAGCAGCGTTGACCCTGCTGTACTGGGAGCACAGATTGCCGAGACTATTCGCAATGAGAAGCATGTCGTCCGCTTCAACGACCTGATAGCTGAAGCTATCGGTAGTGTAGGCAGTGACGTTAACGTGCGTGCTACGGTGCTGATGGCCAAGCAGCAGGAGGTGGGAGATAGGCTGGCACAGGCTGTGACTGGTGGGTTCACGAGCAATGAGAACGTGGACGATCTTGTCAAGCAGTATCAGGAGCTGCGCGCCATGACCGACTTGGATGATATGTCCGATAAGGGGTTGGAGTTGTTCCATGACATTGACTTGCAGTCCATGATGCACCACGAGTTCGACACCACGAACATGATCAAGGTGTACCCTCGTAGCCTGAATGAACGCTTCGATGGTGGTGCCAAGAGAGGGCATCACATTGTGGTCTTCGGTCCTGTTGAGTCGGGCAAGTCTGCCTCTGTCATCACCATGGACTGTGGCTTTGCTCGTCAAGGATTCAAGACCATCTACTTCATCAACGAGGACAGGCCACAGGACATCATCCTTAGGCACGTTGCTAACCTTAGCGGGATGAACAAGTACCAGATTCAGAACGACCCACGCAAGGCACAGCAGCTAGCCAACGACAACGGCTTCCAGAACATCATGGTTGTGAGCGCTGCACCGGGTACTCCACGACAGTTGACTGAGTATGTGGACAGGTACAAGCCTGACTGCATCATCGTCGACCAGCTGCGCAACTTGGAAGTAAAGGCCGGTAACAGGGTGGAGCAGCTGGAGAAATCAGCCACGTCTGTACGTAACATCGCCAAGGAGATGAATGTACTGGCTGTCTCTGTGACTCAGGCTGGTGACAGTGCGACAGGTAAGCTTATCTTGGAGACAGGTGACGTTGACTTCTCCAACGTTGGTATCCCTGCTCAGGCTGACGTGATGGTAGGTATTGGTTTCGATGCACAGATGGAAGCAGAAGGGTTGCGCAACTTGAGCCTTCCCAAGAACAAGATCAGTGGCAGGCACGAGCACTTCCCTGTCAAGATCACACCACAACTATCGAGGATGAGTAGTGTATGAAGTATCTATTGCTAACGTTAGCGCTGCTAACAGGGTGTAGTGACACGGGGAACCTACAATACCCACAGGTGTTGGATGATGCGAGAGCAGAATGTAAGGTTCGTGGGGGGATTAAGATGTGGTCACCCAGTAACCCCGCCCTGCATGCACAGGAGTACGGAGCTGGCCCTAAGGTGGAATACACCGTCTACTGTGCCGACGATGTGCAGATTCACAAGATACTGCACCTGCATTAAGCAAAACTTTTCAACTCGATTTTTTAAAAGGAAGAAATGTACATTCTCACTTTACTTCGCCAGCTTCTGTTTAGTATTCCACTGGCCATGCTGTGGATGTTGACTTACCTGTTCCTTATCCTAGGCTGGGGTTTGCCGGTGGCTGACAAGTTCATTGCCCATTGGAACAGGTTTGTAGATGATGCACCGTTCGTCATTGGTACCGGAGACACCGATGCTTGACACCCACTACCACCGAGCAGGTGACACACACCATAATGTGAAGGTGCAGGCTGCCCCACCGGGTGAATCCATCCGCTACGCTGACGACATCCGCAAGGAGCTAATCAGTAAGGCCGAGGCTGCGTTCAAGAACAGGGTAGCTGTCGAGTTCGAGGACCCTGATCTGGGAAAGATCAAGCTGGTTGTAGCAGAGAGGCTGGACTATGGCAGGAACATGCACATGGTGTACTACAAACTCAATGATGCTGTGCATAACGTGGCGTTTGACCCGTACGTGTACGGTACGAGGCAGCAGATGTTCAATGCTTTATTCGATCTGCTGAGTCAGAGTATTGCCAGCCGCCTTCTGCTTTCCTTTTCTAAGGGAACCAACGTAAAACTATTCGGAGATGTTCGGTGACTGTAGTTACTACCAATGATATCCCCCTGCTGCGCAGCCTAGGGTTTGAGCAGGGGATTAGTGGCACGACATGGTTCGGTAAGACACGCGATGGTGTGGAGTATCAGGCTATCCCTGATGATGACGAGAAGTACTACTTCGTGAACGTCAAGTCTCGCCTGCATGAAAGCATCACCAAAGAAATGCTGTACGATATGTTCGAGAAGGAATAACTATGGGCAAGTACAATAGCAATGAACCTAAGGTCAGCATCCCCTTGTCTACCTTCCAGCAGCTGTCAGATGACGCTGGGTTTCTGGCTGCTCTGATAGGGGCAGGCGTGGATAACTGGAGTGGGTACGATGATGCCGTTGAGGCACATGAAGCAGAGCTGCAACGAGCAGCTGGGGCAGACTGATGCGACGCTTATTCATAGACATGGATGGCGTACTGGCTGACTTCGACCGTGGTTTCATGGAACGCTTTGCCGTGGACCATAGGGCCAAGGACTTCCCCAAGAAGGTGATGTGGGATCACGTCTACTCGGTTGAACAGTTCTTCTGGGAGTTGCCTTTGATGGAAGGTGCTGAGCGCCTGATGGAGAAGGCATATCACATAAGGAACAGTGGACTGGTAGAGGATGTAATGATCCTCACGGCCTGCCCTTCCTCGGCCTACGACACCGTGGCTGACCAGAAGAAGCGCTGGATCAGGCACCACTTTGGTGGTGGGTTCATGGTGCTACCCGCCTATCGCAGTGAGAGCAAGCCCGCCTACATCCAGAATGTAGGTGACATCTTGGTTGATGATTGGCGTCTGAACTGTGAGGCATGGGAAGCAGTGGGTGGCAAGGCTGTCAAGTATGAGAACTCTGAGCAGACCATCAAGGATTTGCAAGAGGTAGTTGTTTACGGAAGGAAGATCACGACATGATTAACTTGTTCTGGAAACTGTTAGCAAAGCTGGTATCAATACCATCAGTAGCGAACTACCTGATAGAACGATCCAAGCGCACCCCTTACTTCGACCTTGAGGGGTACATGGAACGATGGTGGTTGTTCAATCCTTATCAAGCTGATCCAGTCACCGGAAGTCGTGGTAACCGCAAGATCAGGTGGCTACCTGCTGTTCGTGTACATCATATCCTCAGGGCAGATGATGCTCGTGACTTGCATGACCATCCGTGGAACGCACGCACAATCATCCTCAAGGGGTGGTACGCGGAGCGTAGGATAACTGCCCTTGTTCATGACAGCGTAGTGGTACAGCAGTACTTGCGTGAGACTGGAGACACGCAGTCTATCAACTTCGGTGAGTATCACAGCATCGATGGGGTCAGCCAAGGCGGGGTGTACACCCTGTTCTTCACATGGGATTATGTAGGGATGTGGGGCTTTTTGGTAGATGGGGTCAAGGTTCCTTGGCAGCAATATGTTAATGGAGGAAAGGCATGAGCAAGTTCAAAGCAGGAGATAAGGTAGTAGTTAATGATCGCTACCCAGACCACCGGATAGTGGGAACGAAAGGAGAGATAGAGATAACAGAGGATTCATTAAAGTACATAGATCTAAGGATTTCATTAGGAACTCGTATCATAGTGTTCGAAGATGAGATTGATTTTGATCCAGACTTCATACCCACAGAGCATCCCACTTTCATTCCCACACCGGGACTGGCTGAGTATGCAGCAGAGGGCTACCCTGACGACAATCCAAAGACTGCCATTGGTGTGACCAAGGTACCGCTGCATCTAGTGCCACCTTCGGCTAAGCACTATCTAGCTGCTGCCTTCTCTGATGGTGCCAAGAAGTATGGTCCGTACAACTGGCGAGACAAGACTGTCAGTAGCTCGGTGTACATCGGCGCAGCTCAGCGTCACATAGATGCGTGGTGGGATGGTGAAGACCTGTCTGCTGATGCCAAGGTGCATCATCTTGCCCATGCTATGGCCTGCCTTGCCATCGTGCTGGATGCCGCTAACGTTAGCAAGCTGAACGATGATCGACCTACCAAAGGTGGAGTGTCTACGTTGCAGGCACAGTGGGGGCAAGGGTGAAAACGTTAGCCTTGGCTGGCCTGCTGCTCTTACAGGATGCCTCTACTATAGTGAACATGATGGGACCTGTGGCAAACGATCCCGACCTTGCTGGTGAGTACAGCTACAATGAGTCCCCTAGAAAGAAGAACTACACTCACTTCGTCTGCTATCATAATAGGTATATGAGTGAGGGTTCTCAGGAAGTGTACATATGTTATAGGGATAAGCGATGATCGTCTGCGGCACAGGGCACAGGCCCACAAAGCTTGGCGGGTATGGCAACGACGTAGCTGACAAGCTATACGATGTAGCTTATGATTGGCTCAGTGATCGTGTCAATGACATTGAGCTGGTTATCAGTGGCGGCGCTCTAGGGTGGGATCAGGCCCTAGCACACGCTGCCTTGTCAGCAGAGATTCCTTTAGTCATGGCTCTACCATTCAAGGGCTTTGAATCTAAATGGCCCAAGTCTAGCCAAGACTTCTTACACGAACTTATGCAGAGTGCTAAGATAGAGTATGTATGTGAGGAAGGGTATGCCCCGTGGAAGATGCAGAAGCGTAACGAGTGGATGGTAGATCATGCCGACACAGTGTTGGCTTTGTGGGATGGTAGTTCAGGTGGTACAGGAAATTGCATAGCGTATGCAAACAAGGTGGGGAAACCTATCGTCAATCTATGGGAGATGTACAATGGTCGATAAAGAAAAACAAGTAGTGTACTTCACCGGACATGCCAAGCTGATCGGTGCAGGGAATGGAAAGGTACAAGCACACATCTACGATGTGATCGATCATCCCATGCTGGGATCGCAGGAGTGGGTAACGACCAGCCTTGTGCAAGAGCACAACAGCATTGCAGGTAGGGACCCTACCTACATAGAGACCCTTAACACTATCTACAAACAGGCGGTGAAGGAATGAACATGAGTCGATGGGCTAATGTGGGACAAGCAGGCGCAGCATTACAAGAGAATTGTCACTCGGCAGCCAGTGAAGCTGGCTGGTGGAACTGTCCTGTCACAGGGGAGCGTAGTACACCAGAGTTCATCGAACAGATGGTACCCACCAAACTGATGCTGATTGTCAGTGAGGTAGCTGAAGCGATGGAAGCCCATCGCAAGGGGCTCAAGGACTCACACCTTCCTGAGCGTAGCGGGGTAGAGGTTGAGCTTGCTGATGCTGTCATCCGTATCTTCGATCTAGCTGGTGCCCTGAGGTTTGATCTGGGTGGTGCCATTGCCGAGAAGATGGCATACAATGCACAGCGTGCGGACCACAAGCCTGAAGCACGAGCCGCCGCAGGCGGGAAGAAGTACTGATTCATAGTAGGTTAAGCAGTAGATTGCTATACTGCTGTTCAGGAGTTTTTAACTATGGCTAATGTAGCTTGGCGGTGCGAACATCCTGATGGGGATGTGAAGTATGCAGCTATCCGTGCACACATGGAGAAGCTGGAAGCAAAAGGATACACATGTGAACTGGACCCTGATGCCACGTTCACCACAGATCAGCTGTACGAACCAGTGGAGTAGTGATGAGCGAGTTGCCTTGGTTCCTACAAATCGATGATCCCGAGGCCGTGTATCGCAATAGCAACTACCTTGTGTTCGATGTCGAGACTGACAACGCTGACTTCGGCAGCGCCCTCACTGAGGAGAATGATCTAGTCTGTGCGTGCTGGCAAATCGTAGCACCAGATGGTACGGTGCTAAAGAAGGCCAGTCACTTCGGCGGCATCTATGAGTATCAGGAACTACTGGACGATATTGCTAACGTTAGCTTCGTCGTGGCACAGAATGCCAAGTTCGATATTCAATGGATGAAACGTTGTGGTCTGGACCTGCATGACGTGCTGGTCTACGACACGCAGATGGCACAGTGGGCACTGGATGGTAACAAGCCTACCGACCGTAGCCTTGAAGGCATGGCTAAGCGTTACGGTATCAAGGGTAAGATAGACTACGTAGCCAAGCTGATCAAGATGGGCGTATCTACCCGTGACATTAACCCTCGCTGGCTGGAAGAGTATTGCCATCAAGACGTTGAGGCTACCAAGCAGGTGTTCCTCAAGCAGCAGGTAGCATTGACCAAGGCCAAGCAATGGCACCTAGCTTTCACTCGCAACCTGTGCTGTGTAGCACTGGCCGACTTGGAGTTCGAGGGACTGGTGCTGGACCAAGAGAGGGTGATGGAGCAGTATGTCAAAGCTATCACCATCCGCGATGACCTTGGTGCACAATTGGCTGCTATCACAGGTGGTATCAACCTAGGTAGCCCCAAGCAATTGGGTACGTTCCTGTTCGAAGTGATGAAGTTCCCTGTGCCTAAGGACCACAAGGGTAACGAGATGCGTAACAAGCCCAAGAAGGGTAGCCCTGAGGGTACGCTTGGCAGCATCAAGACAGACGTGAAGACGCTGGAGAAAGTGAGGGCTGCCAACGAAGAGCAGACAGCTTTCCTCTCCCTATACAAGGCATACAACAAGCAGGTAAGTCTGCTGGAAAAGAACCTTGAGTACTTCCGTCTTATCTGTGAGCAGAAGGGTTGCAAGTTCTACGGCCTGTTCAAGCAAGGAGTAGTCAAGACTGGTCGACTATCTTCCAGTGGTATCCCCATCCTGTTCAAGGGCAAGAAGAAGCCCATGTCTGCACAGATGCAGAACATTCCCCGTGAGTTCAAGCGGTTGTTCTGGTCAGGTGAGGAAGGGTGGGACATCGTGGAGTATGACTCTGCGCAGCTGGAGTTCCGTGTAGCAGTAGACATGGGGCATGACAAGGTAGGTTTGTTTGAGGTAGAGAATGGTGTAGACATCCACTCGTTCACGGCCAAGGCCATGACAGATGCGGGTGAACCTACGTCACGACAGGACGCCAAGGCTATTACCTTCCGCCCTTTGTATGGCGGTGGCTCAGGTAGTGATGCAGTCAAGGCATACTGCGAATACTTCAAGGCTAAGTATGAAGGTATCAGTAGTACCCAGAGAGGCTGGGCTTTAAAGTGTTGCGACCAGAAACAGTTCACCACGCCTTACGGCATGACGTTCTACTTCCCTGATACGAAGATGCAGCGCAGTGGGTATATTACCAACAGTACTTCCATCTACAACTTCCCTGTTCAAGGGTTTGCCACAGGGGAAATCATTCCGATTGCCCTTGTCTACTTTTGGCATCGTACTCGTGGGCTACCTGTCCGTATCATGTCCACAATCCATGACAGTATTGCAGCCAAGATCAGGAAAGATGTCATCGAGGAAGTGACAGAGATTGCCAAGCAAGCCATGACCATGGACGTGTATGACTATCTCAACAGGGTGTACAAGTACAAGTTCAAGGTACCCTTGGGTCTGGGCAGGAAGGTCAGTAAGCATTGGTCAGATACAAAGGAAGAGTTGAAGTTCAACATCTGGCCTGATGGCCGAGTAGAGGAAGCAGCATGATGCTAGACTTAGGTGATCATATCTATTACATCACCAGTACTATCTACGGTCCTCTGCCTCAGGAGATTTATACACCGGGGTTCTACTACGGTACTCCTGATGAACAGATCAATGGCCCGTTCAAGACTATCAAGCTGGCAGTAGAAATGTTTAACAAAGAGATGGAGACGTGGTGATGAGTAAGGAATGTGTGTGGTGTGGAGGTACCCGTAAGCGGCTGGACGTGAAGGCACGAGTCAATGTAGACTGTACTCATTGTACCCCGCTACGTGGTGTAGCTGTGAAGAAGGAAGTGAAAGTGCTGGACGAGAAAGAACTGGCTGCTAAGTATGCAGACCGAGTACGCAAGGGCAAGACTGAGAAAGACAAGAAGCGTAAACATAAGACGGAGGTTGTTTAATGGCTACTAAGAAAGCAGTGAAGAAAGCAGTGAAGAAAGTAGCTAAGGGTAACAAGTTCATCTTCTCTGACGGCGGGGGTTATATCTCTGACGAATATGACACAGCTGCTGCGTGTCACGATGAAGCCTTGGAAGAAGGTTTCGATGTCTTCACAGTGTTTCAGAAGGTAGGCAAGTACCAAGTTAAGACTAGTGTTACTCTTGAGGAGATTGTATAATGTCGGTTATTACTGGTGTGGTTCAGCGTATTGAAGTGAAGGATGTGGCAGGCGGTAAGAAGGCTTACAACGTTGTGGTTGCCGGTGAGCGATACGGCGCTGGCCTGTATGCCCCGAAGTGTAAGGAAGGTGACTACGTTCAGTTCGAGCTGGACGAATCGCGTGGCTACAAGAACGTGGGTCGCAACTCCCTGAAGGTCAACACCAAGGGTGCGCCGCCTGAGGCTATTGCCGAGGCTACTGCCACTGCGGCCAAGGCCGCTGCTCCTGAGAACAGCCAGAAGCAGGAGACTATTGAGCGTCAGTCCGCACACAACACGGCCATTGCTTTCCTCGCCGTGGCCCAGTCTGCCGATGCTCTGGGCCTGTCCACTGCGGCTGGCAAGGGCAAGAAGCTTGACTCGCTGGATGTCTTGCTTGAGAAGTACACCACGTACTTCTATGAGCGCAACACCGGCAAGGTCTGGAAGGACCTGATCAAGAAGGAGGAGGCTGCTGCTGAAGTTGCTCCTACCCCGGATGACTCCGCCGTAGAAGCTGAGGCTGTTGCCGACGATGGATGGGCGTAAACACTGCTAGCATTGTATTACTTGTCGTCGTAGCTGTATTTGTATTCATAGCATGGATGTTTATCAGCGCAAGGAAGCGCTGTTTTAAAATAAGGAATGACATTGAATGAAGAACTATCGTCGCGGGCGATGCGAGTTGCTTGGCTGTATGATCACTTGAGTGTGAAGAACATGGCCGAGCTGCTGCGCATGATTGCCACGCGAGTACAGGGGGAGGATTGATGGACGCATATCAAACCTACATTGCCCTAAGTAAGTATGCCCGCTGGCTACCTGAGCAGAATAGACGTGAGACGTGGGAAGAGACAGTAGATAGATACATCTTTAACGTAGTAGCACCCAAGCTTATGGCTGCTGGATACGAAGGAGTTATAGACGAACTTCAGGAAGCCATCCTGAATCTGGAAGTGCTACCGTCCATGCGTATGCTGATGACGGCTGGCCCTGCCCTTGACAGGGACCACATGGCTGGGTACAACTGTAGCTACATTAGCATCGATCACCCTCGTGCCTTCGATGAAACCCTGTACATCCTGACGTGCGGTACTGGCTCAGGGTTCGGGGTAGAAGGAGTGAGCGTGGGTAAGCTACCAGAAGTAGCAGAGGAGTTCCATGTTACAGATACTACCATTGTGGTTGGTGACAGTCGTATTGGTTGGGCTTCCGCTTTTCGTGAGCTTGTCTCTTTGCTATACAGTGGCAAGGTCCCTCGTATCGACGTTTCAAGGGTACGACCGAAAGGCGAAAGACTCAAGACGTTTGGTGGGCGAGCTAGTGGCCCAGAGCCTCTCGTTAACCTGTTTGATTATGCTGTCAGGCTATTTCGGAATGCTGCTGGTAGAAAGCTTACTGACCTAGAGTGTCATGCCCTAGTGTGTAAGATTGCGGAGATTGTGGTGGTCGGTGGTGTACGCCGCTCTGCCCTTATCTCCCTGTCCGACCTGCATTCCTCACGGATGCGGGCAGCTAAGTCCGGTAACTGGTGGGAGAAGTCCCCCGAGTTTGCCTTGGCCAACAACTCAGCGGTGTACAATGACAAGCCAACTACAGGAGAGTTCCTTGAAGAATGGACCAGCCTCTACAACTCCAAGTCAGGAGAGAGAGGCATCTACTATCGAAAGGGAATCCGTAGCAAGACCGATGTTATTGGACGTAGAGATAGCTCTCTTATCGCGGGCACAAATCCTTGCGGAGAAATTGCACTGCGAAGTGCTGGACTCTGCAACCTCACAGAAGTTGTTGTCAGAGCTACTGACACTGCTGATGATCTGCGCAGAAAGGTTCGGCTTGCAACGATACTCGGAACTGTGCAGTCTACCTTTACGGACTTCCGCTACGTCAGAAACATCTGGAAAAGAAACGCCGAGGAGGAACGCCTCCTTGGTGTCAGCCTCACAGGAATCTACGACAACACTCTCACTAATGGGACAGACGGACGAGATGCCCTGTCCAGTATGCTTGAGGGACTGAAGGAGCTAGCCGGTGAAGTCAATAGAGAGTATGCTGCACTTCTCGGCATCAATCCTTCTGCCGCTATCACTACTGTTAAGCCTAGTGGCACTGTATCGCAGCTCGTGGATAGCGCTAGTGGCATTCATCCTCGCCATAGCAACTTCTATCTCCGTTCTGTGCGACAGGACAATAAGGACCCGCTCACGCAGTTCCTGAAGGACTCTGGGATTCCCCATGAGCCTGACGTGATGAAGCCTACTGAGACTACTGTGTTCTCTTTCCCAATCAAGGCACCAGACGGTGCTAAGGTTAGAGATGACGTGACACCTATCGACCACTTGGAATTGTGGAAGGTGTACAACGAGCATTGGGCCGAGCATCAGGTGAGTATCACAGTAAGCGTAAAGGAGAACGAGTGGTTGCGTACCGGGGCATGGGTGTTCGATAACTTCGACACGCTGTCTGGTGTTAGCTTCCTACCCATGGATGGCGGTACCTACAGGCAGGCCCCATATCAGGACCTGACTGAGGAGCAATACGAAGTGGCACTGGCTAAGATGCCAGAGAGTATCGACTGGGCTAAGCTCAGCGAGTACGAAGTAGAAGACACTACCACCAGCAGTCATGAACTTGCCTGTGTCGGTGGAGCCTGCGAGGTAACATGGTAATGGGTGACAAGACTTTCGATATTGATTTGGCAGCAGTGCAGTTGTTCAGCAGCACCTTCTACACCTTGCTTAATGGCGGCATCAGCACTGATGATGCTATTGACGATGCCATCAAGGTAGTGGAAGCCTTCTACAATAAGTTCAAGTAATAGGTACGAGCCCCTTCGGGGGCTCCTCCCTTGGAGATGTTATGAACGTTAAAGCGCTAACCCCCTTGATTGATGCCGACGTGATCTGCTATCGCGTAGGCTTCGCTGTCAAGGAAGATGAACCTGTTGAGTATGCCCTGTCTACGGTGAAGAACGTGCTGAACAACATCATGGACAGGTTCCCTGAGGCTACCAGCCGTAGGGTATTCCTCACGGGGAAGAACAACTTCCGTGATGCCTTGGCTACCATCCTGACGTACAAGGGTAACCGCGATCCGAACAAAAAGCCGTACTACTACTCGGAGATTCGTGACTACCTGATCGATCACCAAGGTGCAGAGGTAGTGGATGGTCAGGAAGCAGATGATGCTCAGGCTATCGAGCAGTGGAGGAACAAGGATAAGTCCACGGTGATTGTGGGCATTGACAAAGACTTGTACATGATTCCGGGGTATCACTACAACTGGGTCACGGACGAGCTGAAGTATGTCAACTTGGCTGATGCCAACACCCACTTCTTCCATCAGATGCTGACCGGCGACTCCACGGATAACATCCTAGGGTGTGCCGTACGGAAGGACGTGATGTACAAGACCGGGGCCAAGAAGGGTCAGATGCACACGACTCGTGTCGGCGTGGGTCCCAAGGAAGCAGACGACCTTCTGGAGCCTGTCAAGGGCGACGTGATGGCGATGCGTAAGGTAGTAATTGAGCAGTATAAGAAGCACAGGGGTAGCACGGCACAGGCCGACTACAAAGAGAACGCAGCCCTGCTGTGGATGCGACGAGAGGAGGGGCAAGTATGCCCATGGTAACCAGCTACGACGAGGAGGGAAGGTAGTGGCTAACGACAGGCTGTTTTTGAAGAACCTGCACACTGGTGGTCGTATCTGTATAGCCAAGACTTTAGGCGGAGGATGGTATGCCCCTAGTAACTTCTCTAAGGAATCGTTCAATGAGTTCCTTGACCCAGAAGGTAGCTCGACAGGGCAGGAACAAATCTTCTACTTGGAGTATGAGAATGACAACCGCAGCTGACATCTTCACCAATCCATTCGATGACAAGTATTTCTTCTGGCTAGGAGACAGCGTAAGTTCAGGGTATGAGGAGTATACTGAGGCCCATGCAGCCTTGACCAAATACCTAGAGGAATCACATGGCAACAAGAAAGAAGGCTGCCCGCAAAGTCGCTGTTAAGAAAGCAGCAAAGGCGAGCCGAGCGCGGACGCCACCCTTCCCTACCTACCCTGCTTGGAGTACAGCAAAGTTCTGGGGGTTCCTACGCAGCGTGCTACGTAATGGATATAGCAAGTGGCCCGTCAAGTGGGATGTACTGAACGCCTCCAAGCGGGCGTACACAGGGACAGGAAAGCAACAGAAGTGGGAGTACCTATGTGCCAAGTGTTTGAAATGGTACAAGGGCAAGGACGTTAGCGTCGACCACATTATCCCAGCCGGTGCATTGAATTGCTGGGAAGACTTGGCAGGGTTCTGTCAACGTTTGTTCGTGGGGATAGATGGACTTCAGGTGCTGTGCACCGAGTGCCATCATTGCAAGACACAACAAGAAAGGAAAGATAAATGATTGAGTTTCTACTCATTGTAGCGTTGTACAGCCTTGGTGCCTATCAGGCAAAGCAAATCATAGAGCTGGCTGCTGACGAGCTGGACGAAGATGAGGATACTAATCTGGTCAAGTGGTACTTCATCCTGCTGTGGCCCTACATCACAGCCAAGGACATCTACCTTGACCTGAAGGAGAGCAAGTAATGTCTGATGCCCCCTTCACTCACGAAGTAGTCATGACGATGCGAAGTAACAACAACGAGTCTGGTGTGTCGTTGGAGATTAAATGGAACCCGGAGCTTACAGGTGCAGACTACAAAGCCTTGGGTTACCAACCAGCATCACATAGGTTCGTGGAGAAGGCTATCCTGCCAGCACTGGAACAGGTGTATATGGAGAGTACCCATCCCGAGCTTATGGAACCACAGGGGCGTCCTAATTGAAAATCCTTCTACTGGATATTGAAACCTTCCCTAACATCGTACATGTATGGGGTCTGCACAACCAGTTCGTAGCGATCAACCAGATCGTAAAGTCTGGTACCACAGCCTGCTGGGCAGCTAAGTGGCTGGGTGAGAAGGAAGTGTTCTACTCGGGGTTGGATGTAGACTCCGCCAAGAACATGCTTAAGAAGATGCACAAGCTTCTCGAAGAAGCTGACGCTGTAGTCACCTACAACGGTAACCGCTTCGACTTGCCGACCTTGAACAAGGAGTTCGTCAAGCATGATATTGGGCCTCCGGCTCCGTATAAGAAGATGGACTTGCTCAGCGTAGCACGTAGTCAGTTCCGATTCACATCGAACAAGCTAGACTACGTTGCCCAGTTCCTCGGCCTTGGTGCCAAGGAGAAGCACAAGGGCCACGATCTGTGGAACGGGTGCATGGCTAAGGACAAGGCCAGCTGGAAGGTAATGCAGAAGTACAACAAGCAGGACGTCATCCTTCTTGAGAAGGTCTACAATCGTATGCTGCCGTGGATTCCACGTCATGCGAACTTCTCCGTCTTCATGAATGAACTTGTCTGCCCGAACTGTGGTAGCAAGCACTTCCAGAAGCGGGGCGTGACACCTACGATGGCCGGTGTCTACCAGCGCTACAAGTGCTCGACCAAGGCTTGTGGTAAGTGGTTCAGAGACAATAAGAACATGGTGCGTGGTACACTGAAAGCAACGGGAGTATGATGTGAGTATCTATAGTGAGTACAACCCAAGGACGGAAGGCAAGCCTGCCCATGGGCAGGTGGTAATGGTAGACTCTATTCAGGATTATAATGATGTTCAGCTCAAGCAGCAGGCTTACACGAATTCTAAGCTGGCACAGGCATATAAATCAAACGTCGAACCTATGCCTTCACCAGACCTATCCCCTCTGGAATCTTTGAAGACTGACCACGATAGAGGTATTAACTACCTTCTCAACACTGTGCTGTCTCTCAGGTCCAAGATGGAAAACGTAGGACTGCTGCGACCAGAGCAAGAAGATGGTCTTGTTAAGGGCGGCGCGGGGGATACACCTTCCCTCGTTCGTACTCCGTTGGAGTATTGGATAGAAGACAAGACAGACCAGCTGCGTAGCATAGAACGTGTAGTAGAAGAGCTTATTCGTAGGAGTATTGTCTAATGCTGGTTGATGCACGAGAGAAGTTCCTCAAGCGTATGGCCCAGACGATCCGGGATGTCAGGCAAAAAGAAGGCCCCCTTGCGGGGGCCGTGAGGTCAGCCAAGCTTGGCTTGACCAAAGAGGATAAGACTTCGGTTATGAAACTGAGTCTATCCAAATAAGCAACAGAGCCCCCTTAACCGGGGGCTTTTCTTTTGAATGGTAGTAGAGTAGTCTGTACTGGTCCACCCGTGCAGCTGTCGTAACGAGAGGCTATGGTTATAGCTTCCGCTGTGCTAGCACCGGCATCCATAGCTCCACGAGCATAGGACCCGCCGCTGCCCAAGGTAAGGCAATCATCCAGAACGTAGATGGGAGAACACTCTTCATCAAGGTATTGCACCTTGCCATCTGTCTGCACAAGCACACAAGCAAAGCCATACTTCTCTGAGTCGGTAGACACTTCTTCCCACTCCTCGCTCCGCTCAGCCGGCGCCCACCTAGACTCAGCCCATTGCAGGGCTAGCTCGATAGGTCGCAGGTGCCCGCTTTCGAAAAACATATCCCCGTTAGTCAGCTTCCACATCTTGGTACACATGACAGGGCTACCCCCGTCAGGGCTGTTCCAGCTATCCGATGATGCTACCCCAGCCTTCAGATCGATGGCAATGGTAGTCATTACTTTTCAAACCAAGAACGAATACCCTTCTTGTCTAGGTTGCAGTTGACCAGCGAAGTACGACGTGCCTTGTTTACCCTTACTGATTCCTCCACCGTGATAGCCTTGGGCTCCTCGATGTGGCAGTCTTCCAGTAGCTTCTTCTGCTCTGGAGTCAGGTCGGGTAGCTTCTCTACTGTGACATACACCTTCTCTGGTACCTTGACTTTGGTTTGGCAGCTACCGAATCCACATAGCGGTATTAGCAGCAGTAGGGTTAGAAGGATTCGATTGAACATATCTTGCTCTCCATGATTGCCTTGCAGTCTGGGTCCTTCTTGAGCTTGGCTAGCTCAGCAGCCCACTTGCTGTTGTCTTTATTGTTCTTCTCTTTCTGCTTGGCCACCTCGTTGGCCGTAGCCGTGGCCCTGTCTTGCCATTCCCTTGCAGCCTGAGCGTTGGCCTTGTACTGCTTGTTCACTTCCTCTAACGCTAGAGCATTAGTCTCAGCCTGTCCCCTGTAGTAGAGTACTGCACTCTGGGCTTTGACCACCTTCTTGTCATCCCTGTTCTCCTGAAGCTGGCAGCCTGTGAACAGGCCACCTAGGAACAAGACTGCCATGAACGCTACCTTAATCCAGAATAGGTAGGGGGCGGCTGCTGCCTTGACAGGATCAAACCACGTCATCACTGCACCCCGCGATGCTCTGAAACCCCTTAACTATCCATGGGCTTGAGAAGCCCGCTACGGCCCCTAGAGCGCCTGCCATCAGCATAGGGCCACTACCCCCGCCCCACTGCTGTGCTAGGCACAGGAGCGAGCAGCCAAGGAGCGTCAGCGTCTCTGCGAAGAAGTCCTTCCTGTGGATGTTACCTTTGGGGGCAGGTAGCCATCTCAGCAGGAACAGGTGGAACAGGGGACCCAGAAGCTGGGCCAGCAGATAGCTGCCCACCCCGAGGGGTAGGTTGTTAGCCATCGCTGTGATGAACACTGGTAGCCCAGCCAGTCCCTCGAACAGGGACTTGGCATTGCCTGCTATGATGATGAACAGCGTAGCTAGGCTGACTCCTGTAGCGCTCAATACTCTCTGGTTGAATGTAGTCTTTGCCATTATCTCAAGCCTCTCAGCTTACGTAGCTCTGCAATGTCGGCTCGCATCTGAGTGCGTTCTTTCTCACCCTGATCCATTTCAGCACGCAGCTTAATTGTATCTTGCTTTACTCCCGGCACTTCGGCCAAGGTCAGCTGGATAGACGCCAGCTGCGACTGCACTACGGCAGTCTGTGTCTTCAAATCGATGAGCGAACTTCCTGTCCAAATCAGGGCAGCTACTATCACTGCCTCCAGTACACCCCTCACGAGTTGCAAAGATGGAAGTCTACTGCTATGCTCATTTGCCCCCTGTATGTTTTCCATTAACCTGACGCCTCTGTAGATTGTACTTCGCATGTCCAGTTCACTGTAGCACCGGCTGGTCCTGTCACTGTAACCACGAGAGAGTTGGTAGCGCCGCTCGTAGTAACTGCCACAGCCCATCCTGTGATGGTACCGAACGAAGTGATCAGCGTCGGTGTCACTGTACCGACCAAACTGGTTGTACCGCCATCTCGGGTCATCATGCCCTCGAACTTCCACATAGCCTGTGGGCTTCCCGTACCTGTCTGCCTCGCTACAACATAGCCCCAGAATCCTTGGCTGATGTTGTTGTTGTTAGACATGCGGAACTGGTTTGTCGACGACGCCGACAGACCGTTGCTGGACATTACTGCTGGGGTTGTGTTGGATGTTGAACGTACTAGTGTCAACTGGTTGTTGGCAGACAGTGCATATACACCCCACGAGCGCATGTTTTTGACACCACGCGTAGCAGCACCTATGTTCCAAGCAAGGGAGTCTTCACCGTCTGCGGTAGCACCCATGAATGCGAGCGCCTGTACACCAGAAGCGGTTGTCGCTGAGGTGCCGATAGCGAAGGCACGGTCAGCGGTCGCGTTGGCCGACGCACCTATAGCGTGGGCGTTTGTAGCCGATGCAGAAGAAGATGTTCCGTAGGCGTGTGAAGAGTTACCGCTGGCTGTATTGCTTGTACCCAGCACTACCGACTGTGAACCTGACGGACCTTGACCGGCACCACCGCGCAGCAGCTGTAGGTTAAGGGCGTAAACACCCCACGCAGGACCACCAGCAACAGTACCTGTTGGAATAGAAAGACCGAACCCAGCACTTCCCTTTGGAACTATGGCTGTGGCAACGTTGGTAGAAGCACTGCTAGGTACGAAGCTGGTCACGTTGACTGTAGCGTTAGGAGCCGCAGTGTTTAGGGCTTCAGTCCAGTTGGTAAGACCACCACCGCCACCGGAAACTACCTGCCACGATGGAGCAACACCTGCACCATTACTGGTCAGGACGTGGGTAGCAGTACCTGCTGCCAGCTTGGATAGGGCAGATGTACCAGACGCATATAGGATGTCACCGATGGTGTAGGTAGTCTGCCCCGTACCACCGTAGGTAGCGCCGATAGCCGTAGCATTCCATACACCTGTAGCGATGGTACCTAGTGTGGTGATGCTGGCCTGTCCTACATAGGAAGTGTCGATGTTGATTACACTGCCTGTGATATTGATACGACCGGCTGTGCCTGTGTAGGCACCACCAGATGCAGGCTGCCAAGCAGGATCACCTGCTACCATTGTCAGGACATGGCCGTTCGTACCAGCGGCTAGTCGTGTAGCTGCACCGGACACACCGCCATAGATGATGTCTCCAGCTGTAGTCATAGGGTTGGTAAACCCTGAGGAAGGAGTAGCCCACTGCGTGTTGTAGTCAACGCCGTCGATCTTCTCCAATACCTGACCAGCTGTACCACCTGTCGGTACTCCCTGTCCGGGGATACCTACCAGCGAAGTTACAGTACCAGTGTCATCCTTGATAGAAGGGTCACCTGTGGTGTCTTCCACGAACAGGACTACCTTGTCCGTTGCCGGAGTAGGAATGTCTGCTGCCAGTGTTTTAATAAATCCGATACCACTCATTAGTCAACCTCCATCAAAATTCCATCTACTTGTAGTAGTGAACCTACGCCTATCGTAATAGGCACGGTCCATAGGGCTTGCTTGTACAAGGCTACCGTGTACGTCTCTCCGTCAGGGATGAAGTATGGTACGGCACTATCTGTTACTACAGGCTGCCTTGGTACGAATGTTTCTGTGTCAGACTCGTAGGTTAGTACATCGCCATCCTCTGGCGGAGTAGTCACTACGTCTACCTGTTCTATCCAAGGATAGATTTGTTCCCAATCCCCGGCTCTGCGCCAGTAGGCTTCACCTGTGTTAGGTGCTTCCTCTACCGTGTCACCATCGGAAATGGAAGTTACTATCACCACCTGTCCGTTCGAGTCAGCTGTGCCTTCCCCCGTTACATCCCCTTCCAGAACTACACTGACAGTAGGGGCTGGAGGAGGAGTAGGAGGGGCTGGCTGTCGACGAACGTAATCCTGAACCACGGTAGTGATCGTCTGTGACAAAGGCTTCTCACCTATGGCAGCACGAATCTCCGCGAGTATCTTGTTCAGATGCTCACGTTCTACGTCACGGTTCAGGGCGTTCTTAACATTCCAGAGCATTATCAGTTCTCAAATTGTCTGATGCGTTCGTTGGTCTGCTGCACCGGCAGGACAGGCTGTACCCCCATTACACCAGTACGTCGCTGTGGCAAGGTCACCTGCATAGGCTTGGTCTGGATAGGTGGGTTGGTAACTACCTGAGGCTTTGGGATTACCTGTGGCTGAGGTGGTGCTGACATAGCACGTATCCTAGCCATAGCAGGCGATGGCTTAACCCAGTCGAATTTACCGGGGGCTTGGGCCACAGGAGTGGTCCCTTGCTGAGGCATGTTGTATGCCCCAGCCGGGTTCCCGTTGTTAGGAATGACAGGCAGTCGCTCTTGCCCCACCTGTTGCATCTGTGCGATAGCTTGTAGAATCTGCTGACTGTCTGCCATTACTCTTTCCCTTCAGTTACTTGCTTCAAAACTTCCCACATATCTTTGTACTTCTGCTTGACTTCGGCCTTGGCTTCAGGAGTCTTGGCTTCCTTCAAGTCCGCAGTTTCCTAGTACTTCAGTGATTCCTTGCTGATGATGCTAGACTGGAACTTGTTGTTTGCCACTTGCTTCACGAGGGTCTTAGCCAGTCGTGTGTCAGCCAGTGCCTTGGTTGCAGCTTCCTTGCTCATACCAGTAGCCAGTGCTCCTTCGAACACCAGACGGTTCTGGTCGAACACTTCCTTCTCGTCTGCCCTTGCACTAGCCAGTAGGCTCAGCACTTCTTCTGGGGTACGGTCTGGGTTGTCTTCGAACAAGTCCTTCAGCTGGGTACGTGCCACCTTCAGAGTACCTTGCAAGTCCATCGACGCATACTTCATGGCTGTAGGTACGTCCAGCTTGGCTAGGCGCAGACCCATGTAGGACAGGGCGTTGATACCAGCCCCTCCCACTGTGTCAGTCTTGACACGAGGGTTCTCATCTCTCCAGCTCCCGAAGATACCCGGAGCCATGGCTTCCGCCACGTTAGTCCAAGCCTTCGTTACTCGTGAAGGGATACCCAACTCTGTCCCAATGTCCAGCATGTCTGAGTAAGCCTCACCAAACTTCTGCTGCACCAACGGCTCGCGTGTGATCTTGGTCGATGGGTCCAGCATGGTAGATATAGCCTTGTACACTTGTGGTCCCAGACGTGGTAGGACGTAGAAGTCCTTCAGTCTTTCAGCCATGGCTGGTAGGTCCACTTCCCCGTTCACTTGGATAGAACGCATGATGTCTGTGATGGGTCCAACAGGGTCCACACGGGATACCTGTAGGAACACAGCATTACCTTCATCATCTACACCCACCTGAAGGAAGTCCTGATCCTTCATGTAGTCAGGTAGCAGGGCGCGCTTGGCTCTTTCTTCATCCTCGTCGTCCCCGAACACAGCGCTGGACATAGCCGCCGCTGCTGCTCCGGTCAGGCCCCAAGCAGCTATCTGTCCACCAATACGCTTGACACCCTGCACTGCCATAACAGCCTTGGCCGAGGGAGTGGTAGCCAGCTTGGCACGCTGTAGCTCACCGAACCCTTGTAGCATGTTGCTGATCTGGGTACGCACTACTTCGTGCATGTATGGACCGAAGGCACTGAAGCCCTTCTGTTCAATAGCCTTGAGCAATGGAGCCACTCGCTTGAACGTGAAGTTGGTACGGCTTGCGATGTCCGCAGCTTCACGCTGAATCTGTTCAGTAGTCTTGGTGTCACCGTTGGCCTTGTAGAAGTCCGACAGTACATCCTTCTGCTGGTAGTAGTTGGCGATCTTGAACATCACGTCCATCATCGCGTAGGTTTCAATCCAGCCCGACTTACCTGCTGCTGTGAAATCCTTCAGCTTACCCAGTATCTTTCCGTCGCCGTGTCCGGTCATCTGACCGATCAGCTTGCGAAGTTCACGGTACTGCTCGCCCTTGATTTCACCGATGAAGGCAGAGTCGACCACACCCATCTTGGTCAGTTCCACCGCAGCGTCAGACGCTGTGTGCTGATTCATCGCGTAAGCGATAAGCTCAATGGAACCCTTCAAGCCCTTGGCGAAGTTGACAGGGTTGACGTTACCGTTGGTAAGCATCATCATTGGACCGCCCAACAGGTTGAACAGGAAGTTGAACGGGTTCAATGTGATCTGTGCTACCTTGGATATACCGGCAGCCTTGGACCACGCATCCGATGCAGTTAGTAGAGCCTTGTTTACAATTTCCTTGGGAGTACGTGTAGCCATTGCCACGGCCTGTTCAAAGGTAGCCAGTGTCTGCTGTACATCCGCAATGGCAGCAAACATGTTAGGCGATGCTCTCCATCCTTCCAATGGACCAGAGCCTTCACCAGACAACTCCTTCCATCCTTCTGTACCGGCTGTACCAACAGTACCCGGAGGAGAAAGCTCTGGGCTACCAGACTGTGCAAGCTCCAGCAGCATCTTGTTACGACCAACGAACTCTGCCTGCTTGGCTACTGTCAGTAGCAAGCGCATCGAAGGATCGACAATTTCACCCATCAGGGCACGCAGTGCAGGTGGTACGTTCTCACGTTCCTGTAGGATGCCGGTGTCCTGCTTACCGCCACGGTAGTAGGCTGTGATAGGCTGGGTTGAAGGAGCTAGTCCAATAAGTTCCTTGGCAATCTCTTCCGCCACCCTGTTCATTCTGTCGGTGTCGCCATTGATCTGGTCACGGGCAGCCAGAAGCTCCGCGATCTTTTCATCACGGGTCAGGGCACCATCAGGGCCTACCTTGCCCCACGTACCATACAGCTTATTCAGCTTGCTTTCGCTAACGTTAGAGAAATCATCAGGGATGAGCAGGCTGTTGTCAATCAGAGCGGACACAGCGTCTGCTACCTTCTGGTAGTTCGCTGCAACCGTTGGGTTGGTACGAGCCGTGCCCTTCTTGTACTTCTCGAAGTCACTCCATACCTTCTCAGCGTAGTCTTGCCCAGCCTTACCGGCATTGGCAGCATACTGTCTGTGGGTGTAGCGACCCAAGTTGTTGAACATGGTTGTGTATAGCTTCTTCTCCTTGGCACTCAGAGGAATACCGCTAGCTGAACGCTGGCGTAGGATGTCCATTGTAAGGTCATCCACTTGGTCACGCATACGCGACAGCGCAGCACCGGCTTGGCCGTACTGGGATGCTACTGCGTCGAACGCAGCCTTGTTGGCAGCGTACCCTACTGTGTCCTTGACAGCCTCGTCTAGCTCCTTACCGATCTGATCGTTAAGAGCCTTGGGAGACATACGACGCTTAGCCGCTTCCTTTGCAAGCTGACGTGCATACTTACCCATCGTAGCCTCACTGATCATACGGGCACCAGCTGGGCTGGACATGGCATGTTCAATGATTTCGTTGATGTCCTTAGGTAGAGCTAGGTTTGCACGGAACAACCCCGTGAACCACACAGGCGCGTAGTGCTTGGCTGGCTTGTTGGTAGAAGCTGGAGTAGCCATGGCTAGAGATGTTATGTTGTTGGGCGCTACTCTATCGTAGCCTGCCGCAATCTTACGATCCCTAGACGAGCGCGGGTTCAGGCCACGACGATACTCAGCGGCATCACGCAGCCACTGTTCTGCCTTTCCTTCAGCCTCTTGAGTGTAGAACTTTAGAGCGTTGACGCGCTGGCCGAACTTAACCTGTCGAAGTCTAGGCGCATCCCCTGAATCTAGGGCGTCAGCAGCCTCGTTAATAGCACGTTCCATGTTAGCTAGCGTACCTTCCAGCTGGAAGATTCCGGCATCTGTAGAAAAGAAGCCAGCGACCTCATCAATAGCTTGTATCTTTTCAAGCAACTTGGCGAAGGTCTGGACTTTAGGTATGGCTGCATGAAATTCATCAACTGACTGTTGGAAGTCTCGGCCTAGCATGTCGTCGATAAGAGCGTCGCCAAGGGCGTCCATCTCCTGCTCAATCTGAGCCATTCTACGACCCATGAAGTCATTAGATACAGAGGCGGCAGGGCGCTTACCCTGACCGTAGTTAGCAGTATCCAGTGTGTCCTTGACATCAACCTGACCCTTGGCTACCTTCATCATGTCTTCAGGCGACTGGCCTGATTCATACAAAGAGTCTAGCTCTTCTTGGCCCCAACTTGATAGTAGCTCTGTAGTACGAGCCTCAGCTTCACCGTAGTTGCGCATGTACAAATTGAAGGCACGGAAACGCTCAGCGGTCAGCGCACGCGCTGCCATCTGCTGCTTGGTACGGGCTGGACCATATACGTTCTCACCGAAGCGTGCCACGGCACGGTCAGTGCTACGCTTCTCAAGACCACGCTTCAGTACTTCCTCAGCCGTCTTGGCCAGTCCCCAATTATTTGTCTTGGCTTCTTCCAAGATAGGGCCTGTAATGGTCGGGTCAGTTGTCTTCTTCCATTGCCCAAGCTCGAAGCGGCTGATGGCCTTATCAAGAGCATCGTTAGCATCTTCGAACTTGATGGTAATCTCAGGGTCTTCTAGGTAAGTGTTGCTGTCACCTGAGATGAACCCTTCCCTGTTCTGGATAGCGTGCTGTACTTCGTGAAGCACGGTGTTACGAATCTCAGGATCATTCAGACGATCAAGGGACTCGCTGCCGATGTAGATGGTGTCGGCTGCGCTGTTATACATACCCGCACCAAAGCCACGAGCCTTCTCGTCACTGACTTCGAACTTGACTTGCTTGCCTATGTCGGGATACTGCTTGTACAGTTCAGGGTGATTAAGCACTAGGTCAAGGTTCAGACGAGCACCATTGCGTAGGCGATCTACTTCACTCTCGTTAAGCACGGCATCCTTGTCGGAGAAGGCATAGCGGAATCTACCATCCACTCTGCCTTGGTAAGAGGTACCCTTGTTAGTGGCAGCATCAAAGCCTGTACCGCGCTGTCCTCCGATCATAGCCACGTCTGGACCATCGGTAGGATTCAATTCTGTGTCCACGATTTCACCTGCCACATTCTGTGCAGCAGAGTTGATATCGTCCAATGACAGGTTCAGGTTCAGGCCAGCCTTGCGGGCGAAGTCACGGGCCTTGGTCTTGACATCCTTTACAACACCGCCAAGCTGACCGAAGGTAGTGGCACGGCTTTCTACAGCCTCACCCACGAAGTATGGTACTAGCTCTAGGTCCTGAATCTTAGTCTCTGGGCTAGCAGCCTTGGCCTTTTCGACAGCAGCTATCGCCAGCTTGTTGCCCTTGGCAGCAGCTGCTCGGATAGTGTTGCTTGCATTGTTAGACCCAGACTGACTCATCATGTGAGTGTAGATGTCTGGTCGACCCTGACGGTCGTTGAACTGACCAGCGTGGGTAGCCTCGTGCAGCGCGCGAACGGCAGCAGCACCGGCATCCTTGGTGTCCATGCTGTCAGTGTACAGGTACATCTTTCCTTCACCCGGAACGAACTCAGCCGCAGAACCCGGAGCCTTGCGACCTACGGACTCAGGGTTGGTAGCGATGATCAGCTTGCCTTGGCGCAGCAGGTTCTGTACGTCCACAGACTTCTTGTCCTGACGTGCAGCCAGAGACTTGACAACATCCCTTACCTTGGCTACGTAGTCAGCATCCGACTCAGGAGTGCTGCTAACGTTAGCAGGCCCAGACATGCTCAGTCCTAGGCTCTTGGCGATGTCATCCAGTTCTACTTCGTTGTCAGGCTTGGTAGGAGCAGGAGTAGTCTTAGGCGCTACAGCCTTGGCTACAGGAGCATCCTTGCCTAGGCGCTTGACAGCACTGGCGTGGGACATCTTCTCTACCGTAGCAGCTGGTACACCCTTGGCCCTCAGAGCTGCCTTCATTTCAGGTGTCACTACTTCTTCGGACACAGCAACTTCTGCCGCTACAGGCGTAGCAGCAAGACGTTCTCTAACAAGAGGGGCAAGATCAGCAATGTCCTTACCGGGATTTTCCGCAAGGACCTGTCGAGATACTTCACGACGGCGCTTAGTTTCAGCAGCCTTTCGCTTAGTCTCTTCTTCCGCTGCCTTCTTGTCAGCTTTCTTTTGTTGTGCCTGTTGTTCACGGCGCAGTTCCTCAGTGATGCCGCCAAGTTCAACTCGGTCTAGCCTGTCGGCTTCTTCCTTGGCTGCTTGTGCATCCTGCTCTGCTACCTGTTCAGGAGTAATCTCAGCGGCAGGGTTTACCGGCACGCGCTCCTTAACACCAGCGTATTCTTCAACACGCGAGGTCGGTAGGTCTTTGTCTCTTTCAAGCGTGCGGAAGCCAGCCTCTTCTTCAAGAGCCTTGGCATCTGCCGCATCCTTTTCTGCCTGATCGAAAGCCTTCTGCTTTTCAGCATCAGCTGCCTTCTTCTTGGCATCGATACGAGCTTCTTCGTTCGCATCGAAAATATCCTTGGTAGCCTGATCGTCTACAGCCTTCTCACGAGTACGTGCAGTGAGACGAGCGTCCAGTCCTGTACGTGTAGCAGCATCAGCTGTCTCATCACCCTGAGCTTCTACCTGACGATTGTAGTCAGCCACCTGTCCCGGTAGGGTCACGGCACTGAAGCCACCACCCATAAGAGTACCAGCCCTAAATTCACGGTAGCGTCTGCTGCCAAATTCACCGGCTATTTCCTTGCCCTTCTCTACTGCATCCTCAATGTTACCCGATAGCACATCTTCCAGCGCGCCAGATACATCACCGGGAGATAGCTTCTCACCATACTTCTGTGCTACACCGTCAGTGGTTAGTTCAAACCCTGAGGATGCTACATCTTGAAGTGTGCCTGTGAATGTTTCTTCTACACCTTCACCCAAGCCAGTCTTAATTGTAGTGACGGCAGCCTTGGCTGCTGGGTTGGTAATACGCTCAGCAAGGCCAGCCGCAGCACGAGCTGCTGCTTTCTTGGAAGGTGCGAAGATAGTGCGCTTCAGATAAGGGATACGTTCTAGTAGCTTGCCTGCTGGAATCAGCGAGATAAGTTCAGGTGCAGCCTGAGTCATAGCAAAGGCTTCTAGCTGGTTACCTGTCAACCCTGCTTCCTTAGCCCCTGCGTAAGCTTGGTTGTAAGCATCAGCTACCGCCACCATACCAGCGGGTCCACCCAACAGCGATGCGAAAGATGCAGGGCTAGCTGCTACGTCTAGTGTACCTTCAGCCAGCTCGCGCATGATAACATCGCGTCCTTCCAGAGACTTACGGAAAGGAACAGTGGCGTCCGTGTTAGCCTTGGCTGCTGCACGCATGGCAGCTGCGTCATCCCTAGCGGATGTCTTGCCTTGGTTACGCTGGATCAAGGCACGGAAGTCCCCGGTCACCAGCTCTGTAGCTGCACCGGGAAGCTGGGCTAGGAACTTGAACAGTGGGTTGTCAGACTCAGCAGCACGCTCCACAGCAGAAGCTGTCGAGGTTTGTACACCCGCCTGAACCGCATCCACAATGGCCCCACCCTCAGCGAGGTTACGCTCTAGGCTGTTAACATCACCTTGGAATGGATTGGTTTCCGTAGTGTCCACTTCCGCAGACACGTCACTGAATGAAGCTTTCTTGACTGGCACCACAGGAGCAGACGCAGTAGGCTCGACATTATCCAGAAGCTGTGGGTCTTCACCTTCCGCTATCTGTCTTGCGAGCGCCTCCTCTTCTTGAAGAGACACAGCCCTACCGTCCTTCCTCACTGCATCTGCGAAAGCCTTGGCTTCTGCGCGTGCGTTCTGGAAGGACTGGCCATACTGGGTAGCTGCTACGTCATAGCTCTTTCGGGTTGCCATAATTACCTTTTGTTCTTCGGTACTTTCTTGTAGATATCTAGTGAACGTCTGAACGTGTCAGCCACATCCTTTCCGTTTGCACCTGCGCTCTTGATCGCCTTCATAGCTAGGTCTAGGACCTGAGCCTGAGTGAGCGATTCTTCGTCCTTGGCATCTGTATACTGTCTTACTATAGGAGCGAAGTCCTTGATAAGTTCAGCAGCTGCCTGACTTGCAGGTACCGGAACCAACTGCTCTTCTATACTTCCCCTGCTACCGCCACTACGACCCGGCTGATACTTCTCAGCCCTGATCAGGTCGGCCCGTCCAGATGCTTCTCGTTGTCCGACCAAAGCTTCAAGGGCGTTGTTCTTTAGCTCCCTGTCTTCAGCTTGGGTGTCGACATCGAATTGTTTCTTCTGCAAATCCAGCTGGCTGGCCTTGCCACTCGTGACTAGGTTTTCCAGAGTTATATTGTTCTTTTTTTCTTCAAACTTGATCTTATCGATTTCAGTCTTAGGAGCAAGCTCACGCTTGAGCACATCATCGTTGGAGTTTACTGTCTCTCTCCAGAACACACCTTCCCCATCAGAGACGATGCGTACCCCGGCTACCTTGGCTAGCTCTTGCTCCTCTTTGCGTTTTTCAGCTCGGATTGTTTCCTGTTCCTTCAGCTTGTCTAGGAACTTGGCCTTGAAGACCGCCCCTCCAACTTGCTGTAGACCAGCTCCCAATCCTTCTAGTAGTGCGTAATCCATTAGACTGCTCCCGGCATTACAGGTGCAGCAGGTGCTGCATTCTCAGGTGCGGGCCCTGCGGCTCCACCCGGTTGCTGCTGGCTCTGTGCAATCTGCTGGGCTGTTGTGCCCACGTAGACTTCAGCACGGTCCATGACACCTCTGTCTACCCCATACTCTTCTTGTAGGAAGTCTGATATCTGTTCTACCCATCCACCTTCAGCTAGCATGATGGCAGGGCTTGGCTTCAGTTCTTCCGGCAGGCTTTCTACCATCTGCGAACCTAGCTGAACTAGGAACTGGCCAATGACCTGACCGGGATCGGATGACTTCTCAGCAGCGGTAATGACTTCCTTACCACCATCATCGATCAGCGCCTTAGCCATGAGCACGCAGATTTCAAGACTCGCTTCGTCTTCTTCAGACAGAGCGTTGTCCTGAACTTCCTCTTCTTCGGTTAGTTGCTTTTCGAGTGCCATTAAAATAGTCCTAGGTCTTTAGCCAGAAGCCCTGTCAGCTTCTTCTTTTTCTTTGGAGTGCTGGTATCTACGGGTTCAGCGAACACTTCTTCTGCGTTAGGCTTCTCTGGTAGGATGATGCCTGTCTGTGTCTGTGTGTAACCCGGATCGATCTTGCTCATGTTGTTGAACTTTCTGAACTCAGCCAAACCACGTTGCTTGTTCTGTCTATTCAACTGACTGTAGTAGTAGTCGGTGTCCGCTTCAAACTGTGAGGTCATGGCGTTGTACTTGGCACCTGCCAGCGTAAGCTCTTGAGCATCCTTCTTGTCTTGCTTTGCTTTCTTTTTGGCAGCTTGGCTGGACGCTACCGCACCCACAACCATGATCGCTGCCCCCCAAATCTCTGCCATATGTATTCCTCAGTAAAGGTCGCCGCGACCATTAAGCTTGTAAAAGTGAGAAGCCCAGATGAGCCTACCGTTCTCGCTGGTTTCTCCAATCCCCTCTACTGGGTAGCGGGAGTGGAACAGCGGGGCTTCAAATACGATAGCCCTGTTGTACTTACCTTCCACGAAGTCAAGCAATTCCCACTTGTCCTCGTCTCTGGAAACCATGTCTTGTTTCAGTTCATCGAGGATACCCATGGTCTGCATGTCCTCGAACGTGGGCATCTCTATCAAGCCTGTGCGTCTGTGCTTGTAGAATGCTGTGCCGCTGGGTTCATCATGTTCAGATAGATAGGCAATACATGTGTGAGCGCCACTCATTCTGTCGCTATGGATGTAAGCCTTCTCCATCCCCTTGTTGGTTACACGAAAGAACATGGCGTTTGGAGCTACCACACATCTCGTTACACCCATCAAGGACTTCAACATGGGAGCGTGCTGCCCCCAGAAACCCATGCCATCATACTTGCTGCTACCGACCTCTCCCTTGTTAGGAAGCCATGTACCAAATCCTGCTAGGTACACGGAGTTCCTTACCTCTTCGATGTCGTCACAGAAGTCATCCTGCACTATATACCCATAACTGTTATCCACCATTGATTCCCTTGAAGTAGTTGTTCATGATGTCGTTCATGTTCTTCTGGAAGAAGTTGGCATAGCCCGACGTTACTTCAGGGGTATACAGTTCAGGGTCTTCTAGCGCATACTGCTGCACGGTGTTCAGCATACCCAGAGAGTTGCTGATCTGCTGTCCGTACAGTCCTCGTGCGAAGTTCTGCTGCGATGACCAGTCGGCTAGATTAGCTGCATCCTGCTGGGCCTGCATCTCTAGGGATGCGTTGACCAGAGGCATACCAGTTTCCATGGCGGAGCGTTCAGCGGCACCAGCCGCAATGGTAGAGTTGATACCACCTCGTTGGTTGGCATACTCTACGCCTCTCTGGCGTGCGTTCTTGATCAGATCAGAGTTTCCCCCAATCATGGATTCAAGAGTACCCGTCACCAAGGCAGCATTGTCCCTACCCTGCAATGGGTTGACAATGTTGGGATTGGCTGAGGCTGTGATGTAATCGGCAATTGCCATGTTGATTCCTTAGTTAGCTGTAGCGCCCGTTACCTTGGACTGTGTTACTAGCACCTGTACTACGTGCGACGGTTCTGGTAGGCTGATGTCAGTGTTACGACCCTTGAACAACATCTGGATCGCAAGCCCTCTGTTGGAGTAATCTGTATAGCTCGTTACCGGGCTGAACTCAGATGACACGAACTCGAACTCTGATAGCAGATCGATATACTGGGCTGACTGGTAGCCATCCTTGGAGTACTTCGTTTCCACTCCGTTGCATTGTAGCTGTAGGTAGGCATTACCCTTGGTTAGTCCGTGGATGCGAATCTTCTGCACTCCATGGTAAGTTACAGGGTCATCACCGAAGAACCAGTTCAGTTCCATGAAGTGAGGAATGTAGTTACCGTCGAAGGACCAACCCCTATCCAGTTCGAAAACCAGACTAGGGGTCTGCCGCGTGTACAAGTAAAGCTTCTGTGCCATTACTGCATCTCCTTAGTATCGATACCAACGACCGAATCCGGTAGGAGGCGTGTAGGCACATTGTGCTGGTGTGGTGCTGAGTGTGTAGTTACCCGCGAAGTCTCCTGATACCAGTTTGGATGAAGGAAGAAGAGGACCAGTGACTCCGGTTACCGCAGCTCCTGAACCAGCAGCTGGGTTACCACCGAACGCCCACGTTCCGTTGACTCCGTACCACAA
>ERZ1292637.60-Hain-H14-01um-R3-60-length-64908-cov-21_pt1 | contig 64908 bp, 54 predicted proteins | sample MGYA00564405_ERZ1292637 | MGnify/ENA primary metagenome ERZ1292637 (study PRJEB36523, sample SAMEA6512645) | groundwater metagenome | collected 2019-01-09 | study: AquaDiva: Metagenomics assemblies of 32 groundwater samples | reverse complement strand
CAAGATCCTCCCCCGCTGGGGGAGGTGGCGCGCGCAGCGCGACGGAGGGGGCTCTCCGGCGAGGCCGAAGCCCCCTCAGTCAGCCATTCGGCTGACAGTTCCCCCAGAGGGGGAGCATCTGGCGCGGCGCTATTCCCGCTTCAGAATGCCTTCGGTCAGCAGCCGGCCCCACATCTGGGCGCGAAAATCGGCCTTGATGCCGGCCTCGTCATAGGCGTCACTCATCACCCAATCGAGGAAGCTCTGTCCCTTGGGTTCGCCCTCGGCCAGATAGCGCTCGAAGGTGTAGTCCAGCACCCCGGTCTTGCCCTGCTTCACATGCAGGTAGCGCAGGCTGAGCTGGTCCAGGGCCTCGCGGATCGGCAGACCCTTGCGGAAGTGCATGTAGAACACGCTCATGATGCCGGCCCGGTCCGCGCCGGACTTGCAGTGCATCAGGGCCGGATATTCGATGGTCTCGAACAGCTCCTTGGCGCCCAGCACGCGGGCGCGGCTCGGCACCTCGCGCGAGGTGATGGTGAAGTCGACCATCTTCAGGCCCAGGCGCTGGCAGGCGTCCTTCTCCAGCGCGTGGAAGCTGGCGTCGAACCCGCCGCGCAGGTTGATCACCGTCTTGATGCCGCGCTTCTTCCACTCGGCCAGTTGGTGGGGCCAGGGCTGGTTGGTACGCACCAGCTCGTCGCTGATCCAATGGGCGTTGGAGAAGCCCAGGCGCAGATAGGCGTGATCCTTCCAGAGATAATCCAGATAGGTCGAGATGCGCCCCTTGGGCGTGGATAGGTCGAAATCGGCCAAGAGGGCTTCCTGTGTGAGGCGCCTAGATATGCGTTTCGCGCGCCCGGCGAAAGCGCGGTGCGTCGATCAGGCCGCCATGACCCAGCAAGACGTCGTCTTGACTTCCCCGTCCCGACAGCCGACCCCAGGAGCGATGAGCGAGCCCGCCGCCGAACTTTCCACCCGCGCCGTGATCGGCCGGATCGCGCGCGTCTATATGGCGCCGCGCTGGAAGGGCTGGACCGTGGCGATGATCGCCGCCATCTGCGTCGCCTATCTGAGCGCCAGCCTGATCCAGATCCTGGAGCCGGCGATCAACGACCTGCTGGTCAATCACAAGCCCGGAACCCTGCTGGCCGTGCCGCTGACCATCGCCGGCCTGGCGCTGGCGCGGGGCCTGGCCCAGGTGATCCAGGCGACCCAGGTCAACCGCATCGGCAACGAGGTGGTCGGCCAGGTCCAGGTGCAGCTGTTCGGCAAGCTGGTCCGCGCCGACCTGGCCCGGCTGCGCGCCGGCCACTCCGGATCCTTCGTGTCCTCGGTGCTCTACGACGCCGGCCTGATCCGCGAGGCGGCGACCTCGGGCGTGATCAACTACACCCAGCACCTGCTGACCGTGATCGGCGCGATCATCGTGATGGTCGGCAACGACGCCATGCTGTCCCTGACCCTGGTGGTGGCCGCGCCGCTGTCGACGGCGATCATGCGCCGGTTCTCCAAGCGCACCGTGAAGGCCACCAAGGGCGCGATGGTCGAGACCTCGGCGCTCTCCACCGCGATCATGGAAAGCCTGGACGGCGTTCGGGTCGTGAAGATCGAGAACCGCGAAGCCTATGAGGAAAACCGCGTCGCCGAGGTGGTCAAGCGCCGCCAGAAGCACCTGGTGAAGGGCGCCAACGCCCGCGCCCGCGCCGCGCCAGCCACCGAGACCCTGATGACCCTGATCACCGCCGGCGTCATCGCCTACGCCGGCTGGCGCTCGCAGTCGGGGGGCATGAATGTCGGGGCTTTCGTCGCCTTCATCGGCGCGCTGGGCCTGGCCTCGCAGTCGCTGCGCCAGCTCGCCAATCTGCAGACGGTGATGGCCGAGGGTTTCTCGGCCGCGCGCCGCCTGTTCACCGATCTGGACGTCGAGCCCGAGGTCCGCGAGCGGCCGGGCGCCAAGGCCCTGCCCAAGGGCGAGGCGACCATCCGCTTCGAGAACGTCGGCTTCAGCTACGGGACCGACGGCCCGCCGGCCCTGCAAGGCGTGACCTTCGAGGTGCATCGCGGCGAGACCGTCGCCCTGGTCGGCCCCTCGGGCGGCGGCAAGAGCACGATCCTGAACCTGATCCCGCGCTTCTATGACGCCACCACCGGCGCGGTGACCATCGACGGGACCGACGTGCGCGACGTGACCCTGGCCTCGCTGCGTCACCAGATCGCCCTGGTCACCCAGGAACCGTTCCTGTTCGACGAGAGCATCCGCGCCAACATCGCCTACGCCCGGCCCGACGCCTCGGACGATGAGATCATCGAGGCCGCCAAGGCCGCCGCCGCGCACGAGTTCATCCAGGCCCTGCCCGACGGCTACGCCACCCTGGTCGGCGAGGCCGGGGCCCGGCTGTCAGGCGGCCAGCGCCAGCGCATCGCCATCGCCCGCGCCTTCCTGAAGGACGCGCCGATCCTGCTGCTGGACGAGGCCACCAGCGCGCTGGACACCGAGAGCGAGGCCCAGGTCCAGGCGGCGTTGTCGCGGCTGATGGCCGGACGCACCACCATCCTGATCGCCCACCGGCTTTCCACCGTCCGCGGCGCCGACCGCATCTATGTGATCGAAAAGGGCCAGGTCGTGGAGACCGGCGACCACGACTCCCTCGTCAAGGCGCGGGGCCTCTATGCCCGCCTGGCCCAGAGCCAGGATCTGGAGGCGGAGACCGCGGCTTGAAGAAACTGCTGAGAAACCCCGGCGTCCAGGCGTTCCTGGGCTGGGCGCTGTGGGCGCACCTGGCGACCACCCGCCGCACCCGCCGCTGGCGGCATGAGAACGTGGCGTGCGTCGAGCCGGTGCTGACCACCGGCGTCCCGGCCATCGCGCTCTTCTGGCACGGACGCATCCCGATCTGCCTTGGCCTGGCCGAGATCTGGTGGCGGCGCACCAAGCTGCGCTGCATGGTCTCGCCTTCGTCGGACGGCGAGTTCGTCGCCCAAGCACTGGCCCGCGCGAAATTTCCGGCCATCCGCACCTCGTCGGCCAAGAAGGGCGACTCCGCCAAGGCCCGCGCCGCCCTCGCCGCGATCCGCGAGGCCATCGCCTGGGTCAAGGACGGCGGCGTGCTGATCGTCACCCCGGACGGCCCTCGCGGTCCCAACGAGGTGATCGCGCCGGGCGCGTTGCAGATCGCCAAGCGCACCGGCGCGCCGATCTATCTGATGGGGGTGGCCGTCTCGCCGGTCATCGTGCTCGACACCTGGGACAAGGTGCGGCTGGGCTTGCCCTTCGGACGCGGCGCCACGGTCTGGGACGGCCCCTACTACGTGCCCGCCGACGCCGACGACGACGCCATCGCCGCCCTGGTCGAGGACCTGTCGGCCAAGCTCACGGCGACCAATCGCCGGGCCGACGCGCTGGTCGGACACGTTGATCCCGCCGCCGGGCGGTGACACATAGGGTCATGGGTCAAGACCACGACGGGCAGCACCATCACGGCCACGACCATGACCACGATCATGGCGCGCACGCCCATGCCCATGGTCACGCCCATGGACCGGGCGGCCACAGCCACGCCCCCAAGGATTTCGGCCGCGCCTTCGCCATCGGCGTAGGCCTGAACTTCGCCTTCGTCCTGGCCGAGACCGGGGTCGGCCTATGGTCCGGCTCCCTGGCCCTGCTGGCCGACGCCGGCCACAATCTCTCCGACGTGCTCAGCCTGCTGCTGGCCTGGGGCGCGACGGTGCTGGCCAAGTCCGCCCCGACCTCGCGGCGCACCTACGGCCTGCGCAAGGCGACGATCCTCGCCTCGCTGGCCAACGCCGTATTGCTGCTGGTCGCCGTGGGCGTGATCGTCTCCGAGGCGATCCACCGGTTCAGTGAACCGACCGCCATCGCCACCTGGCCGGTGATGATCGTCGCCGCCATCGGCGTGGTCATCAACACCGCCACGGCCCTGATGTTCATGAAGGGCCACGAGGACCTAAACATCCGCGGGGCCTTCCTGCACATGGCCGCCGACGCGGCGGTGTCGCTGGCCGTGGTGATCGGCGCGGGGATCATCGCCCTGACCAGCCTGTTCTGGATCGACCCGGCGCTGAGCCTGCTGATCGCCGCCGTCATCGTCATCGGCACCTGGAGCCTGCTGCGCGACTCCGTCGACCTGGTGCTGGACGCCGCGCCCAAGGGCGTCGATGTCGAGGCCGTCCGCGCCTGGCTGCTGGCCCAGCCCGGCGTGACCGAGGTCCATGACCTGCACATCTGGGCCATGAGCACCACCGAGACCGCGCTCACCGCCCACGTCACCCGCCCGCAGAACGAGGACGGCGACAACTTCCTGCACGCGACCTGCGAGGGCCTGGCGGCGAAGTTCTCCATCGGCCACTCCACCCTGCAGGTCGAGGTCGGCCAGGCCGAGCATTGCCGGCTCGTCCACGCTCACGCGATCTGAGCCGCGCCTTGCGCCCCCTCTCCCTCGCGCTCTACGCCGCCGCGACGCGGCTGGCCGAACCTCTGGCGCCTGGCCTGCTCTCGCGCCGCGCGGCGCGGGGCAAGGAAGATCCCGCCCGCGTCGGCGAGCGCCTGGGTCACGCCAGCGCGCCCCGCGCGCCTGGCCCGCTGGTCTGGCTGCACGGGGTCAGCGTCGGCGAGAGCCTCTCCCTCCTGCCGCTGGCCCAGGCCCTGGCCGCGCCGGGCCGAACGCTGCTGGTGACCTCCGGCACCCGGACCTCGGCCGAACTCCTGGCCACGCGCCTGCCGCCGGGCGTGATCCATCAGTACGCCCCGGTCGACGCGCCGGCCGCCGTGCGCCGGTTCCTGGATCACTGGCGGCCTGACGCCGGCGTCCTGGTCGAGAGCGAGCTGTGGCCAAACCTGATCCTGGCGGCCAAGGCGCGGGGCGTGAAACTGGCCCTGGTCTCGGCCCGGATGACACAGGCCAGCGCCGATGGCTGGGCGCGGGCGCCGGGCGCGGCGCGGGCGCTGCTTTCCGCCTTCGACCTGATCCTGCCGCAGGAGGCGCAGACTGACGCCCGCCTCACCAAGCTGGGCGCCACGACCGGGCCGCGCCTGAACCTGAAACTGGTGGGCGAGCCCCTGCCCTTCGACGCCGCCGAACTGGCCAAGCTGAAGACCGCCATCGGCCTGCGCCAGGTGGTGCTGGCGGCCAGCACCCATCCCGGCGAGGACGAGATCGTCGCGTCGGCCTTCCGCGCCGCGCAGACGGACGCCCTGCTGATCATTGCACCGCGCCATCCTGATCGCGGCGAGGCGGTCGCCAGCCTGCTGGCGAGCCAGGGCTTCAACACCGCCCGGCGCGGCGCGGGGCAATCGCCCACCCCCGACACCCAGGCCTATGTCGCCGACACCCTGGGCGAGATGGGACTGTTCTTCCGCGTCGCCGACGTCGCGGTGATGGGCGGCAGCTATGTTCCCGGCGTCGGCGGCCACAATCCGTTGGAACCCGCGCGGTTGGGCGTGGCCATCGTCACCGGCCCGCACGCCTTCAACGCCGCGGCGATCTACGCTGAGATGTTCATCGAGGTCGCCGCCATCGAAACCCCGGACGCCGCGACCCTGACTCGCGACCTGTGCGGCCTGCTGACCCAGCCGCTGATCGCCCGGCGGATCGGCCAAGCCGCGCTGACCTACGCAGAGCGCCAGGGCACGGCGCTGGACGACGCGCTGGCCCTACTCAAACCCTTGCTGCCCGCATGAAGCTCTCAACCCCCCGCTGGTGGTATGTGCGCGAAGGCGCCCCCGCCCCCGTCACCCGCATCCTGCTCAAGCCCGTCTCCTGGATCTGGGCGGCGGTGACCGCGCGCAAGATCGCGCGGGCCGTTCCGGTCGACCCGGGCGTCCCGGTGATCTGCGTCGGCAACCTGACGGTCGGCGGCACGGGCAAGACGCCGGTGGTCCGCGAGCTGTTGCGACGCCTGCCGAACGCCCATGGCCTCTCGCGCGGTTACGGCGGCTCCGAACCCGGCCCCCTACGGGTCGACGCCCGCGTCCACAGCGCGCGCGAGGTCGGAGACGAGCCGTTGATGCTAGCTGGCGGGGCGCCGATCTGGATCGCCCGCGACCGCGTGGCCGGCGCCCAGGCCGCGGCGAAGGCCGGCGCCAAGGTGATCGTCATGGACGACGGCCACCAGAACCCCAGTCTGAAAAAGACCCTGACCTTCGTGGTCGTCGATGGCGAGACCCGCGACGACATCTGGCCGCTGGGCGACGGCTCGGTCTTCCCGGCTGGGCCGCTGCGCGAGCCGTTGGCCGTGGGCCTGGCGCGGGCCGACGCGGTGATCCTGATGCTGCCGGCCGATCTGGCCGAGCCCGATCCGGCCCTGATCAGGGCGCTGATCAGCAAGCCCATCCTGGTCGCCCGGCTCGATCCCGCCGCGCCGCCCCCGCCTGGCCCCCAGGTGGGCTTCGCCGGCATCGGCATGCCCTGGAAGGTCGAGCGGGCGCTGAAGGCGGCCGGCTGCGACCTGGTCGACTTCGCCAACTTCCCCGACCACTTCGCCTATGACGAGGCCACGCTGAAGATGCTGGCCGACCGCGCAGAGCAGTTCGGCGCGGGTCTGGTCACCACCGAAAAGGACTGGGTGCGCCTGCCCGCCGCCTGGCGCGAACGGGTGCACGCCTGGCCGGTCCGCGCCGTCTTCGAGGACGAGGCGGTGCTGCGCCGGATGCTCGCGCCGTTCGGCTAGAAGGGCGGCTGGGCGGCGGCTGGCGCGGCCGGTTGCGCCGCTTCGGCGGGCTGAGCCGGCGCTGCGGGCGTTCCGGCCGGCGTCGGCGCGCCGTCAACCGGCGGAACCGCGCCATCGACCGGCGGCGCCGCCAAGGGATCGACCGCCTCGACCGCCACCGGAGGCGGCGCCACAGGCGCCATGCCGATCCGCTTGCCGTTCACCCGGACCACGCCCTTGCTCATGGCGTAGCGGGCGAAGTCGCGCCAGATCTCGGCCGGCAGGCCCGCGCCGGCCACGCCGTTCATGGGGCTGTTGTCGTCGTTGCCGACCCAGACCCCAATGACCATGTCGCCGACGAAGCCGACGAACAGCGCGTCGCGATAGTCCTGGGTGGTGCCAGTCTTGCCGTAGGCGTAGGGCGAGACATTGGCCGTGTTGCCGGTGCCGAAGGTCACTGCCGCGCGCAGAAGGTCGAGCAGGCCGTCACGCTCGGCGCGCGGCAGTTGCCGGGCCGGGGCGACGCGCACCTGCGGCACGCCATAGGGCGTGACCGGCGCCTGCCCTGCCGCCACGCCCGCATAGGCCGAGGTGAGGTCGAGCAAGGTCATCGGCGCGGTGCCGAGCGCCAGGGTCAGGTCCGGCGGGAAGTCGGCGCGCACGCCCATGTCCTGGGCGGCGCGGACGATCTGGGCGCGGCCGACCTGCTGGGCCAGCCGCACGGCCGCGACGTTGGACGACCCGGCGAAGGCGTTGCGCAGGTGGATCTCGCGATTGGCGTAGTGGCCCTCGTGGTTCTTCGGCGACCAGTCGCCGATGGTCACCGGCGCGTCGAGGATCAGGCTGTCGGGGGTCATGCCGCTGCGCAGCGCCGCCTGATAGACGAACAGCTTGAACGCCGATCCCGGCTGGCGCTGGGCGTCGGAGACCCGATTGAACTGGCTGGTCTTGTAGTTATCGCCCCCCACCATCACCAGGACCCGGCCGTCCGGCCGCATCGCGACCAGCGCCGCCTGGGTGGCGTGGAGGTAGCCGCCATGCCGCTTCAGCGCCTGGCTGACGATGGTCTCGGCGCGCTCCTGCAGCACCGAGTCCAGGGTGGTCGGCACCAGCACCTCGCCATAGGCGCTTTCGAAGGCGCGGCGGGCCTGAGGCGACACCCAGTCGGCGAAATAGGTCCCGACCGGCAGTTTTTCGCGGCCTTCGCGGACCCGGATCGTGCGGTTCGCGCGGGCCTGTTGCGGGGTGATGGCCCCGACCTCGACCATGGTGGCCAGCACGACGCGGGCGCGTTCGCGCGCGGCAGGCAGGTCTTCGGTGGGCGCCAACCTGGAGGGCGCCTTGACCATCCCGGCCAGCATCGCCGCTTCGCCGATGCTCAGCGTCTCGGGCGTTTTGTCGAAATAGTGCCGGGCCGCGGCGCGCAGGCCAAACACCCCGTCGCCGAAATAGACCGTCGACAGATAGCGCGAGAGGATTTCGTCCTTGGTGAGCCGGGCTTCCAGATAGAGCGCGATCAGGGCTTCCTGGGCCTTGCGGCGCAGGCTGCGCTGGTTGCTCAAGAACGCGTTCTTGGCCAACTGCTGGGTGATCGTCGAGCCGCCCTGCTGGACCTCGCCCTCGCCGACATTGCGCTGCAGAGCCCGCGCGATGGCCCGGAAATCGAGACCGATGTGGCTGTAGAACCGCCGATCCTCAATCGCCACGAAGGCGCCGGGAACGTGCTTGGGCAGCTTGGTCACATCGACCGGCTGCTCCTTGTAGGAGCCGCGCCGGGCGAAGGGTTTGCCGTCGGCGCTGACCAGGATCAGCGTCGGATTGGCCAGGGGCTCCAGCGCGCGGCCCAGCGGCAGCGACCAGACCATGAAGACGATCAGGGCGATGAGCGCCAGCACCGCGCCGCCGGCGACCTGCCAGAGGCGGCGACGCCAGAACGGCGGCTTGGCGATGGCCGCGCCCATCGGCGCGCGCACGGTCTCAGGTGCGCCGGTAGGGTCGGTCATGGACTTGCGTACTCGGACGTTGGCGGCGGGTCAGAGGCCCTCTTGGCCCTCATCGCACGCCGCCGCGCCGGTTTCTAGGCCCCGGCCTTCTGGGCGTAGACCCAGGCCGACTTCGCTAGCAACGGCACGCGTTCGGCCATGGCGGCCGCCTGCGGGCTGTTGGCGGTGCCGTCGCGCACCCGCCCGACGATCCCCTGACAGATCCCGGCCAGCCGGAACATGTTGTAGGAGAAGAACCAGTCGAGGTCGTGCAGGCCGGTCCGGCCGGTCAGACGGCAGTATTCGGCGACATACTCGTCGATGCTCGGGATGCCGTGCGCCTTCAGGTCGGGGATCTGGGCGATCGCGCCGTTCACCCAGTTCATCAGCAGATAGGTGAAGTCGGCCAGCGGCTCACCCAGGGTCGACAGCTCCCAGTCGAGCACGGCGATGACGCGCGGCTCGGTCGGATGCAGGACCATGTTGTCGAGGCGGTAGTCGCCATGGACGACGGAGGTGCGTTCCTGGGCCGGCAAGCTCTTGGGGAGCCATTCGATCAGGCGGTCCATCTCCTCAAGGTGCTCGGTCTCGGAGGCCTTGTACTGCTTGGTCCAGCGGTCGACTTGCCGGCCCATATAGTTGCCGGGCTTGCCGTAATCGCCGAGGCCGATGGCCTCGTGATCGGTGTTGTGCAGGTCGGCCAGGGTCTTGAGCTTAGCCATGAAGATGGCGTGGCGCTCGGCCGGCTCATACTGCGGCAGCTGCTGGTCCCAGAGGATGCGGCCCTCGACCATGTCCATCACGTAGAACATCGTGCCGATGACGCTGTCGTCGGTGCAGAGGCCGTAGGAGCGCGCCACCGGGAAGCCGGTCGGATAGAGCGCCGAGATCACCTTGTATTCACGGTCGACCGCGTGGGCCGAGGGCAGCAACTTGCCCGGCGGCTTGCGGCGCAGGACGTACTTCTTGCCCGGGGTGACCAGCTGATAGGTCGGGTTGGACTGTCCGCCCTTGAACTGGCGCACCTCCAGGGGGCCGGCATAGCCCTCGACATTGGCCTGCATCCAGGCGGTGAGCGCGGCTTCGTCGAAGCGATGGCTCTCGGCGACCTCTTTGGTGCCGCTGTTCAGCTGCTCGCGCTGTTGCTCCGCGGTGTCGGCCATGACGCTCCCCTTAAGTCTCGTACAGTTGTTTGAACCACCATACCGAGGCCCCCGCCCTATGAGCAAGGCGTCACGCCCAGGAATGCAGGGCGCCGCGGAGAACCTAGCGAGGGGTCAGGGCGCGCCAACCGATGTCCGTGCGGTGGAAACCGCCCGGCCAATCGATCCTGGCGATCGCTCCATAGGCCTTGTCGCGGGCCTCCTGCAGGGTCGCGCCGCGCGCGCAGACGTTCAGGACGCGACCACCTGCCGCACGCAATACGCCGTCCGGGTCGCGCGAGGTGCCGGCGTGGAAGACCACGACGTCCTCGCCGAAGTCCTGCTCGGCGCCGCGGATGATTGAGCCGCCCACCGGGCTTTCCGGATAGCCGTCGGCGGCCAGGACCACGCAGATCGCCGCCTCGTCGCGCCAGACCGGCGCGGGAAGCTGGGCCAACGTGCCGTTCGCGCAGGCAACCAGGTAGGGCACCAGATCGCTCTCCAGCCGCAGCATCAGCACCTGGCATTCGGGATCGCCGAAACGGACATTGAACTCGACCAGCTTGGGGCCGTCCTTGGTGGCCATCAGCTCGACGAACAGCACGCCCTTGTAGGGCGCGCCCTCCGAAGCGATCCCGGCGAAGGCGCGTTCGGCCAGCCGCAGCCGGGTCTGTTCGATCAGCTCGGGCGTGAAGACCGGGGCCGGCGAATAGGTGCCCATGCCGCCGGTGTTGGGGCCGATCTCGCCGTCATAGGCGCGTTTGTGGTCCTGGGCCGAACCGAAGACGATGGAGTCCTTGCCGTCGCACAGCGCGAACAGCGAACCGATCTCGCCTTCGAGGAATTCCTCGATCACGACCCGCGCCCCGGCCGCGCCGTACCGGCCGCCCAGCGCGTCGTCGATGGCCGCTTCAGCCTCGGCTCGGTCCTGGGCGATGACCACGCCCTTGCCGGCGGCCAGACCGTCGGCCTTGATCACATAGGGCGGCTGGAAGGCGGCCAGCGCCGTCTTGGCCTCATCGGCGCTGTCGCAGACCTTGTAGGCCGAGGTCGGCAGGCCGTGACGGTCGGTGAAGGCCTTGGTGAACGCCTTCGAGGATTCCAGCTTTCCGGCGGCGGCCACCGGGCCGAAGCAGGGAATAGCTGCTGCGTTCAACGCGTCGGCGAGGCCGGCCTCGACCGAGACCTCGGGGCCGATCACCACCAGATCGGCGGCGATCTCCTGGGCCAACGCCACCAGGGCCGGAACGTCGGTGGCCTTGAGCGCCCGCAGTTCACCTAGCGAGGCCATGCCGGGATTGCCCGGGGCGATGACCAGACGCTTCACCAGCGGCGAGGCCGCGATCTTCCAGGCCAGGGCGTGTTCGCGCCCGCCCGAGCCGACGAGGAGAATGTTCATGGCCCCGCCTTTGGCGCGCGCAGGCGCGGCGGTCAAGGATCGGGAGCCAGGCGCGAGCCCAGCCATCGCTCGACGACCGTGGCGGCGCGCTCCGAGGCCGCGGCCTGCGGCCGGCTCGGCGGGGCCGTGACCTCCAGCACCACGCCGTCGGGATCCTCGAAATAGATCGACTGTTGGGCGCCGTGGTCCTCTTCCCAGAACCCGACCCCGGCCGCCCGCAACCTGGTCCGCCAGCCGGCGAGTTCAGCGACGGCGTCCACCGCCATCGCGTAGTGGCGCACGTCATGGGGCAGATCGCGATAGCTAGGGGCCGGCGCGCCTCTCAGCTCCACCAGCACGATCTCCCCGCCGCCCGGCACGGCGAAGACCATCATCAGCCAGGGGTAGTCGCCCCAGTCGTCGCCTTCATGCGCCTCGACCAGCGGCAGTCCCACCACGTCGCGATAGAAGGCCAGGCTCGCCCCGGCGTCACGCACCGGAAACACCACATGGTCCAGCTTGAGCATGCGACCTCTCCCTTCAGGGAGCGGGCAACATATCACCGTTCGGAGGGGTCAGGCGTCCGTGAAGATCGCGTCGATGGGCATGTCGAACAACCGGGCGATCTTGAACGCCAGCGGCAGGCTGGGATCGTACTTGCCGGTCTCGATGGCGTTGATGCTCTGGCGGGAGACGTCGAGGCGTTCGGCCAACTCGGCCTGGCTCCAACCGCGCTCGGCGCGCAGACCCTTGAGGCGGTTTTTCATCAGGTCGCCACGCCTAACGTCCCCAGAAGCTCCAGCCCAGATCGGCCATGGCCCCGGCGACCTTGAGCACCGGCAAGTTCAGCAGGGTCAGCGGCTCGACCGCCGCGCTGCGCCAGGCCAGGACCGCGCCGCCGGCGAAGAACAACATCAGGCAAACCAGCGGCAGCAGAAAGCCGGCGCGGATCGTCCATCTGTCGCGACGCGGCGTCATGCCTAGCTCCCCAGTCAACATGACAAGGAAGCACGACATCGATCAAAATGTCAAGCGACCATGACACCCGTAGCGACCGTCAGTCGGCCCAAAAGCCGTGCGCGGCGAGCCCGACAAGCGCCTGGCTCGTGATCACACCAGCCCACTCTTGATGGGCCTTCGCGTGCCAGGGCTCCCATCCCGGCCGCCACCCGCCGTCATCGCCCTGCGCCGCGATCAGTCGCGCCGCCTGGCGGGCGACACCATCGCGAACGAGCTCGTAGCCGAAGGACGAGGGGGTCGGCGCGATACGCATGAGATTCAGGTGCGGATCGTCAGGGTCGGCCGCCACAAGCGACACAGTCAATCGCTGTTCCAGAAAGTCGCGGACATCCGTGGGCAGCGCCTTGGTGTGGATCAGGCGCATGCAGCAATAGAGCTCGTAGGCGCTGTCGAGGCGACCAACACGGTCGAGCGCCTCCAGCACGGTCGATGTCACGCCCTGCAGAACTTCGCCCGGCACATCGGCCCGATAATCGTAGAGATAGCCGAGCAACTCAGCGGTCGGGTTGAAGACATAGCCTCTGAAGCGGTCGAGGCCGGGCGCCCACCACGGCGCGTGCGGCCCCTCGTCCACACGCGCATCGACCGCCGGCCAGACCCACGCCGTCCGATCTACAGTCCGCACCAGATAGTCGATCGCCCGCCGCACCATGGGTAGATCGGCAGGCGCATCGGTCGCGCGAAGACATTGAAAGGCGATGCTCGTGCCGATGGCGCTGGGCGCCGGCGAGCGGATATCGGGCTCTATGGCGTTTCCAAAGCCGCCTTCCGGCGTCTGATAGCGCTCAAGCTCGCCAATGACCCGGTCAAAGGCGGTCTCGTCCCCGCCGCTCGGCGACATGTAGTCGAGGTATGCGCGGTCCAATGGCCGCGCATTGGCCCGCACGAAGGTCTGCGCCCGCTCGATCGCCGCCTTCGAAATCGACGCTGGCATCTCTACTCCCTTGGGCGGCGGCCGCGCCAAGGGCCGTCGTCAGCCCCAGATGCGGAAGTGCTTGGAGAGCTTCAGGCCCTGGCGTTGATAGTGCGAGCCCTGATCGCCGTAGAGCCGCGAGGGCTTGGCGGTCAAGGGTTCGTAGACCAGGCGGGCGACGGTCTGGCCGTCTTCCAACAGGAACGGGGTCTCGTGGCTGCGCACCTCAAGCACGCCGCGCGAGCCGACGCCGCCGGCCTCCTCGGTCCCGAAGCCCGGATCGAAGAAGCCCGCATAGTGGACGCGGAACTCGCCGACCGACGGATCGATGGGCGTCATCTCGGCGGCTTCCATCACCGGGATCTCGACCGCCTCCTTGGAGGCCAGGATGTAGAACTCGCCTGGATCGAGCAGCAGCTCGCCGCGGCGCGGGATCAGCGGCTCCCAGAAGTCCTTCGGGTCGTGGCCGTCCACATAGTCCATGTCGACCACCCCGGCGTGGCGGCGCGCGCGGAAGCCGGCGACGCCGTCGGAGAGATCGACCCCGACGCTGCGGGTCGACAGTTTCGGCGGATCGCCCCGCTTCAGGCGAAGCTGGTTGAGACGGGTATTGGTGCGCACCAGGATCGAGAAAGTCTGCGGCGCGATCTCGATATAGGTCGGCCCGGCATAGCCCTCCGACACGTCGTCGAAGGCGACGGAATTGTTGGTCAGCAGCCGCACGAAGACGTCGACCCGGCCGGTCGAGCTCTTCGGATTGGCCCGCGCCGAAATGCCCTTCGGCAAGGCCAGGGCTTCCTGAAGCTCGGCGATATAGACGCAGCCGCGCTCCAGCACCGCGCCCTTGGTCAGGTCCAGTTCGTGCATCGCCACGTCGGCCATGCGCTGCGGCACCGTGCGGCCAAGTCCCGGCAGGAACGAGGCCCGCACCCGCCAGGCGCGCGCGCCGAGCCGCAGATCCAGGCTCGCGGGCTGGACCTGATCGAGATCAAAGGGCTTGGCGGACGTGATGGCGCCAGAGGCGATCAGGTCGTCGATGGATTGGCAGGGCAGAATGCCAGGGGCGCTGCTGGACGGGGCGTCGGTCATCGGCGCGACACTCGCCGCCCGTCGCGCGTCTGGCAAGGCTTAGCCGGCGAGGACCTGCAAGCTGCGTCAGATTTTCCACTGTGGCGGCGGCCCGGCCTGCGGTTTAGAAGGCCCTGCCCCTGTTGGAAGGATAAGAACATGGCCGAAGACCCGCGCGATTGGCAGCAAGAAACCAAGCTGGTGCGCGGCGGCATGGCCCGCTCGCCCTATGGCGAGATTTCCGAGGCGCTCTACCTCACCCAGAGCTTCGCCTATGAGACCGCCGGCGCGGCGGACAAGCGGTTCTCCGGCGAGGATCCGGGCTTCATCTACCAACGCTTCGGCAACCCGACGACGCAGATGTTCGAGGACCGCCTCGCCCTGCTGGAAGGCGCCGATGTCTGCCGCGCCACGGCCTCGGGTATGGCCGCGGTGCATGTGGCGCTGCAAGGCCTGGTGCGGGCCGGCGATCACATCGTGGCCGGCCGGGCGCTGTTCGGCTCCTGCCGCTGGATCCTGTCGGAATGGATGCCGCGCTTCGGCGTCGAGATCACCTATGTCGACGCCACCGACCTGGAGGCCTGGAAGAACGCGGTCCGCCCCAACACCAAGGCGTTCCTGGTCGAGACCCCGGCCAACCCGCTGCTGGAAGTGACCGCCATCGGCGCGGTGGCCGAGATCGCCCATGCCGCTGGCGCCAAGCTGGTGGTCGACAACGTGTTCGCCACCCCGATCTTCCAGAAGCCGTTGGCGCTGGGCGCCGACATCGTCGTCTATTCGGCCACCAAGCATATCGACGGCCAGGGCCGCGTGCTCGGCGGTGCCATCCTCGGCGCCGAGGATGTGATGACCGAGGCCTATAAGGACATCCTGCGTCACACCGGCCCGGCCCTGTCGCCGTTCAACGCCTGGGTGCTGCTGAAGGGCCTGGAGACCCTGGAACTGCGCGTGACCCGCCAGACCCAGAACGCCGCCAAAATCGCCGACGTGATCGGCGCCCACGCCAAGACCAAGACCGTGCTCTATCCGGGCCGTCCCGATCACCCGCAGGCGGCGATCATCGCCAATCAGATGACCGGCGGCGGCAATGTCGTGGCCTTTGACCTCGGCAGCCGCGAGGCCGCCTGGCGGTTTCTCGACGCGCTGGCCATCGTCGACATCTCCAACAACCTGGGCGACGCCAAGTCGATGGCCACCCACCCCTCGACCACCACGCACCGCTCGATGCCGGAAGAACAGCGCCTGGAGATCGGCCTGACCGAAGGTTGGGTGCGGATGAGCGTTGGTCTGGAGAGCGCTGTCGACCTGACGCGCGACGTCAGCCGGGCGCTCGACGGGGCGTAGGACTCAGCCGCCTCGCCCGCGAGGTCTAGTTCGCGGGCGTCGAAGCGGTCGGGGCGTAGGGCGAGCCCGGTTGCAGCCACAGCGGAGTCGGCGGCGGCTCCGCGGCGGCCGCAGCCTCGGCCTCGGCCTCTTGCGCCGGGCGCGCCCTGATGACGTCGCCCTCGCCCTCGCGGTTGTTCAGGCCGTCGATCGTTCTGGTCGCCTCGGCCGCGGCGCCGGTGCGTTCGGCGCTGCTGCGGATGTTTGTCGCCAACCGGGTCACGTCGGCACGCGAACAACCGGCCAGGGCCAACAAAAGCAAGACGGCCGCCAGTTGATAGCTCTTCTGCATTTCAAGCGATCTTCATTGCCCGTTTGAGAGCGCCATCGCCCCCGTGCTCACGCACGATCATATCGACATCGGAACAACGCGCCAATCCACCGACTGGCGCGCGAAAGGGCCGCCGAGCAAGGCGCTTGCGGGTCATGGCGCGGGCGAAATCCCGCGCTGCTTCAGGAAATCGCTGACCTGCGCCAGGGTCGACGCATAGGGCGACGTCCCGAGCGCGGGGTCCGGCGTCCGCCGGTTGAAGAAGCCATGGGGTTGGCCGGCGTACTCCTCCAGGCGGCAGTCCTTACCCGCCGTGGTCGCCCTCGCGCAGAAGGTCCGGATGGTTTCGATCGGCACCAGCTGGTCGTTGGACCCGTGGAGGATGATCATCGGCGGCAGCGGCGCGAGGTCGAGCAAGGCCGGTGAGATCCCCGGGCCATCGTCGGGCTTCATCCCGTTGACGCCTCGCGTCAGCGGCCCCGTCAGGTCGATCGCCGGATTGAACAGAACCAAGGCCGCCGGTAGGGCCTTGGGATCAGCCCGCAGCGCGGTCATCAGCGCCAGGTGTCCGCCCGCGGAACCGCCCGCCAGCACGACGCGCCGGGGATCGATGTTCAGGTCCGCGCCATGCGCGCGCAGCCAGGCATAGGCCTGTCCGGCATCGTCCACCGCCGCGACCGGGGTCGTCCCGTCGCGGCAGAACACCCGATAGTCGGCCAGGGCGGCGACATAGCCCTTGGCCTGCAGCGCGCGAACCTGATCCACGAACTGGATCACGCTCCCCTGACGCCAGCCCCCCCCGAAGAAGAACAGGATGGCCGGAGCGGGCTGCGCCGCTGGGCCGGCCGGACGGAACACGTGGATCTTCAGCGGACGACCGGACGCCTGCGCATAGGTGAAGGTCTGCGCCCCCTCGACGCTGAGCGGCTGCGGTTGAACCCCGTCGCAGGACTGAGCCACAGCGCCGCCGCCTGACAGCAGGGCGGCCAGACCGGCGATCATGCCGATGATGGGGTTCATCCTCGCCCCCTCGCTCATTGCGCCACCGGCGGACGCCACCGATAGGCCTGGCCCGCCTTGTCGGCGGCGGCCTTCTCGGGGCTGTCAGGGAAGATGCCGTTCATCCGGCCCGGCTCGTTCGGCGCGATCAGCCACTGCGGCGGGAACTGCGCAGCCTTCGCGCCGTCCTTGTCGCGCTGGACGAGGCCGGCGCTGTAACGCTGGGTGTAGGGCACGACATGCTCGCCCTTGCCGTTCGCCATCTTCGCGAACAGCCGGCGGCGCAGGTCGATCTTGGTCTCCAGATGGACCGGATCGTCGATGAGGTTGTTCATCTCATCGGGGTCCTTGGCCAGGTCGTACAGCTCCTCCAGGTCCCACACCCCGTGGTACTGGATGTACTTCATCCGCCCATGCTCGATGGCGAAGGTCGTCGGGGTCTGGGGATAGCCCCACTCCCAGTAATATTCGTAGACGAAGTCGTCCTCGACCCAGTCCTTGGCCGCCACCGCCCCGGTCGCCACCGGCAGCACGCTGCGGCCTTCGAACTGCGGCGGAGCCTTGGCGCCGGCGATCTCCAGGAAGGTCGGCGCCAGGTCGAGATTGCGCACCCGCGCCTCATTGACCACGCCCTTGGGCAGCAGCCCTGGCGCATAGGCCACCATCGGCACGCGGACCGAGGGCTCATAGGCGTTGCGCTTGTCGATCAGGCCGTGCTCGCCCATCAGGAAACCGTTGTCGCTGTAGAACACCACCAGGGTGTTCTTCTCCAGGTCATGCTTGCGCAGATAGTCCAGGGTGCGCCCGACGTTGTCGTCCACCGCGCTGAGCGTCCGATAGTACTCGCGGAAGTTCTCCCGCAGGTCGCGATCGGTGTGATAGACGAAGTCCGCGCCGTGCCAGCTGTTGCGCTGGTTCTGCACCCACATCGGCTTGCCGCGGTTGTTCTGCGGGGTATCGGCCATGCTGGCCGGCAGCTTGATGTCCAGGTCCTTGTACTGACCCGCATGGCGCGGCGCCGGCTTGGCGTCGGAGTGCACGGCCTTGTGCGACATGTAGATGAAGAACGGCTTGGACTTGTCGCGCCCCTTGTCGAGCCATTGCAGCTCGTAGTCCGTCAGTTCGTCGGTGATGTATCCCTTCTGGGGGACGAGCTTGCCATCGACGTTCAAGGTCTGGGTCTTGCCGGCGGCGACCTCCTGGGGCGTCAAGCCGTCGGTCGGAAAATAGGTCCCCTGCCCCTTGAAGCTGACCCAGTGGTCAAAGCCTGCGCGCGGCCCGTCGGAGCTCGACCCCATGTGCCACTTGCCGAAGAAGGCGGTCTGGTAGCCGGCCTCCTGCATGTACTTGGGAAAGAAGGTCAGCCCGGCTTCGGATGAGTTGTTGTTGTCCACGATGCCGTGGTTGCGGGTGGTTTGGCCGGTCAAGATCGTGGCGCGGCTGGGCGAGCAGAGCGAGGATGTGACCACCGCATTCGGGAAATAGACCCCGTTCTTGGCCAGGTAGTCGATGTTCGGGGTCTTCAGTCCCGGGGTCACAAAACCCATGGCGTCGAAGCGCAGGTCGTCCACCAGGACGAAGACGATGTTGTAGGGCGCCTTAGCCGGCGCAGGCTTTGGGGCCGACTGCGCCGCCAAGGGAATGGAGAGGGCCGCGAGCGCCAAGGCGCCGGTCCGGGCGAAGGCCGAAAGCCGTGTCATTCTGCGATCTCTCGTCTGGCCAATTGGCGGGAACGCCAGCGATATGCTAGACGAAAGACAACGTTGTCAATGCGCGATGCGGGACATAGGCAGACGTGCGCCGGCCGACCGTTCACGAGCCTGGCGCGGCGAGGCGTTCCAGCGTCATTGCCTGGGAAAGGGCCAGGAATTCCGATAGTCAGCGTGTCCTGACAATGGATGTGAGAGTCATGAGTCGAACCGCGCCGCCACCTCGCCGGCCGACGATCAAGGAGGTCGCCAAACTGGCGGGCGTCTCCTTCAAGACCGTGGCCCGGGTGGTGAACAACGAGGCCAGCGTGGGGCCGGAGCGGCGCGAGGCCGTGCAGAAGGCCATGGCCATGCTGAACTACGCGCCGAACATCTCGGCGCGGCAGCTGGCCGGCAATCGTTCGTATCTGATGGCGCTGCTGTTCGACATCGGCCTGGACAATTTCGCACGGGCCCAGACCGGCGCGATCCGCCGCTGCCGGGAGGCCGGCTATCAACTGATCGTCGAGGAAGTGCCGGCAGGCTCCGAAACCGAGGTCGCCAGCCGCCTGTACAATTCGCGCGTCGACGGCGTCATCGTGCTGCCGCCGCTGTCTTTCCACCCCCCCCTGCTGGCGGCGCTGCGTGAGCGAGGCCTGCGCTACGTCCTGATCACTCCCGACGCGGGCGATCCGGCCGCTCCGAGCGTCGGCCTGGACGACAGGCTGGCCGCCGAGCAGATGACGACGTTCCTCATCGGCCTTGGCCATCGCGACGTCGGCTTCATCTCCGGCGGCCGCCACCTGGCCTCGACCTATCGCCGCGTCGGTTATCGCGATGCGCTCCAAAAGGCTGGGATTGCATGGCGCTCTGAACTGGAGGCCGAGGGCGACTTCACGTTCAGAAGCGGCGAGGCTGCGGCGCGCCAGCTGCTGGGACAGGCGGTTTTGCCGACCGCGATCTTCGCCGCCAACGACGGCATGGCCCTTGGGGTGATGGCGGCCGCGGCGCGGTTGGGCTTCCAAATACCAGAGGACCTCTCCGTCGCCGGCTTCGACGACATGCCTTACGCCCGCCTGGTCTGGCCCGAACTCACGACCATCCGCCGGCCGCTGCGGGAGATGGCGGTCGCGGCCGTGGAGCTGCTGCTGGCGCCCGAAGACAACAAGCCGCCTGAGCACCTGCTCGTGGACTTCAAACTGATCGAACGCGGCTCGGCCGCGGTGAAAGGGCCGGGAAAATGAGCCGAGCAGCGTCGCTAAGAGGCATGCGCCAGCTGGACGGCGGCGAGTTCGTCATGGGCTCGGACCGTTTCTATCCCGAGGAGCGCCCGACCCGCCGCGCCCAGGTCGATCCCTTCTGGATCGACGAAACGCCGGTGACCAATCGCCAGTTCGCCGCCTTCGTCACCGCCACCGGCCACCGCACGCTCGCCGAGATCGCCCCCGACCCGAAGGACTATCCGGGCATGCCGCCGGAGATGGCCAAGGCCGGCTCCCTGGTCTTCCAGCCTACGTCCGGCCCGGTCTGGCTGGGCGACCCCGGCCAGTGGTGGGAGTTCAAGTTCGGCGCCTTCTGGCGCCGCCCGCTGGGCCGGCCGGGCCCGATGGCGCTCGACAACCACCCGGTGGTCCACGTCGCCTACGAGGACGCGGCCGCCTACGCCGAATGGGCGGGCAAGTCGCTGCCGACCGAGGCTGAATGGGAGTTCGCCGCCCGCGGCGGTCAGGCCGGCGAGTTCGCCTGGGGCGATGAACTCGCGCCCGGCGGGGCCATGCTCGCCAACTACTGGCAGGGCGAGTTCCCGTCGCAAAACCTCAAGCTGGATGGCTGGGAGCGCACCTCGCCGGTCGGGACCTACCCGCCCAACGGCTATGGCCTGTCCGACATGATCGGCAATGTCTGGGAATGGACGAGCGACTGGTACGCCGACGCAGGCGACCTTGCCCCCGCCAGTCCCTGCTGCGCGCCCTCGAACCCGAAGGGCGGCGTGATGGAGAAGAGCTACGACCCCGCCATGCCGGAGATCATGATCCCGCGGAAGGTCATCAAGGGCGGCTCGCACCTCTGCGCGGAATCCTACTGCCAGCGCTACCGGCCCGCCGCGCGTCATCCGCAAACGATCGACAGCTCCACCAGCCACATCGGCTTCCGCTGCGTCGTCCGCGCCTAGCGCCGAAAGAAGACGGGCTCCCCGCCAAGGAGGAGCCCGCCAGTCAGGGAAAGCCTAGAACTTCATGCCCAGCGTCACGCCGTAGAGGCGCCCGGCGTCACGCGGGATGTACGCGGTCACGTCGTTCGGGAACTGCGGACTGCCCAAGGTCCCGACGTGGGCCATGTTGGTGAAGTAGGTCTCATCCAGCAGGTTGCGCACGAACAGGCTGGCGCTCAGGCCGCTGACCACGTTGCGCGCGCCGAGGCTCAGGTTCACCAGCGTATAGGCGTCCTGAGTCAGCAGCGGATCTTGCTCAACCGCGAACTGCTGCTTGGACTGGTAATTCACGTCGACCTGCACGAAGCCCGACCAGTCGCTCGAGCCGATCTCGCGCTCGTAGCGGGGCGAGAGACTCAGGCGCCACTCCGGCGTGCTGGGCAGACTGCCGTTACGGATGTCCTGGATCGGGCTGGAGGTGACCAGCACCCCGGCCGCGTTGGGCGACCGCGCGCGATAGCAGCTGTTGGTCGGGAAATTCCCGGTCAGCACCGGCGCGTTCAGCTGGAACTGCATCGGGCAGTTCAGGCCGTCCACATCGATCGAGGCGTTGGTGTAGGTCGCCGAACCGGTGATCGAGAAGTTCTGGCTCGGACGCCATTCGCCTTCCAGCTCGAAGCCCTTGGTGGTCGATGATCCGGCGTTGGTCTGCACGTACTGGATCACCCCTGTCGTCGGGTCGGAGCGGTTCGCCTGGATCTGCAGGTCCGTGTATTTGGCGTAGTAGACCGCCAGGCTGAAGCTCAATCCCGCCTCTGGAAGCCGCCCCTTCAGGCCGACCTCGTAGGCGTTGACGTGCTCAGGCAGTACCGGCGGACCATTGACGAAATCGTCGGTCAGCTCGGTGCTCATGCCGAGTCCCTTGTAGCCCCGCGAATAGGTCGCGTAGGTCTGCAGGTCGGGGCTGAACCGGTATTGCAGGCCAACCTTGCCGGTCATCGCGGTGTCGTCGCGGGTGCGCGTGCCGACCGACCAAGTGCCGGTCGGGCCTTGCAGGTTCAGGTCGCCGGGCTTGAGCGGCAGGCCGGGCCGGTTGCCGATCACCGTCACCTCTTCGCGTTGCAGGCGCGCGCCGGCGATCAGCTTCAGGTTCTCGACCAGTTCGAACTCGGCCTGACCGAAGCCCGAGATGTGCTCGCTCTTCAGCTTGGCGTTGTGATAGCCGGACCGGGTGACGTAGGTCGCGCAGGGCTGGCCGAGCACCAGCCCGGCTCCGGTGCAGGTGTCGATCGCCCGCTTGAAATCACGATGGATCAGGACGTCGGAATAGTAGAGGCCGGCCACATAGGTCAGTCGCTGGCCCGGATTGTTCGCGATCCGGATCTCCTGGCTGAAGTTGCCGATGTCGATCGGGCCGTCATTGATGCTGAACCGCGAGCTGGTGTTGCTGGGCTGCGGCCCCAGATAGATCGGCTGGGGGGTGTAGAGGCCGTCGACGTCGACCTGACCGTGCTCGTTATATTGCTGGTAGGCGCTCAGCGCCGTCAGCGTGCCCCAGCCCAGGTCGTAGTTCGCCTCCAGCGACACCATCGCCTGGTTGGTCTTGGACAAGGTCTCCACATCGGTGCCGATGGACCGGTTGCTCGGCGAGGCCACGATGGGACCGATGAGCTGGGCGAGGTTTGGATTGGGGGTCGAGACCATGATCGGCCGCCCGACGGTCCCGACGAACATCCGGTAATCCGTCGTCAGCAGTAGATTCAGCTGCTCGGTCGGATCCCACTCCAGCTTGGCGCGCACGCCGAAGCTCTCGTATCCGCCCTCATCGACGCCGGTCCGCACATTGCTGACGTAGCCGCCGATGTTGTTGTAATAGGCCGAGATCCGGCCCGCGAGAGTGTCGGTGATCGGGCCGGTGACGCTGCCCTTCACCCGGTACTCTTCGTGCGAGGCGGCCGTCACGTCGGCGCTGCCGCCGAACTCATGACGCGGCCTGGCCGTGATCATCTGCACGACGCCGGCGGTGGCGTTCTTGCCGAACAGCGTGCCCTGCGGGCCGCGCAGCACCTCGATCCGCTCCAGGTCGGCGAAGTCGGTCAGGCTCTGCGCCGGCCGCGCCAGCACGACGCCGTCGACGACGAAGGAAACCGACGGCTCCACGCCCTGCCCGAACAGCGAGGTGCCGATGCCGCGAATGCGGAAGGAGCTGTTGGCGGTCCCCGCCTGCTGGAAGGTCAGCGACGGCACGGTCCGCACCAGCGAAGCGGTGTCGGTGATGTTCTTGGCGCTCAGCGTATCGCCGCTAACCGCGGAGACCGCCACCGGCACGTCGATCAGGCGCTCGGTCCGCTTCTGGGCGGTGACCAGCACCTCCTCCACCAGATTCTCGGCGGGCGCCTGGGCCGAGGCCCCGGAGGCCAGGGCGCTCAACGCCGCGCCGGCCAATAATGCGGCCAAGCGGCCGCGCACTAGATGGTTCGAGAGATCCTGGTCCACGGCGTTCCCCCCTTGAGGATGTTGCGCGGCCGTTGACGCCGTCTGCGTCGCGGCCGTTCTTGACAACGTTGTCTATTCACCGTTGATGTAATCGATGTCAAGCCATGAGAGCGCGACGATCGCAGCGTCCCACGCCAGGGGAGTTCCATGCCGTCCACCTTCCGCCACGCCGCCCAGACGTCGCTCGTCGCCCTGGCGGCCGCCATGGTTCTGGGGGCCGTGCCGAGCCTCGCCGTCGCCCAACCGTCGACGCCCGCCGCCAAGACGGCGCCGGCCGCACAGCGCCCGATGAACGTGCTGCTGATCATGAGCGATGACCTCGGCGCCCGATTTGGCGGCTACGGCTTTCCCGAGGTGAAGACCCCCAATCTCGACCGGCTGGCGCGTGAGGGCGTCCTGTTCGAGCGCGCCTACACTCAGTTTCCCCAATGCGCGCAGAGCCGCGCCTCGTTCCTGACCAGCCGCCGGCCCAACGACACCCGCGTCTTCGATCTGAAGACCAATTTCAGGGTCGCGCTGCCCGACGTCGTGACCCTGCCCCAGTACTTCCGCCAGCAAGGCTACTTCGCCGGCCGGGTCGGGAAGATCTTCCACCAGGGCGTTCCCAACGACATCGGAACCGGCGGGCCCGACGACGTCCCGTCCTGGACCGAGGTCGTCAATCCGCGCGGCCGCGACAAGGAGGCCGAGGTCGCCGGAAGGCTGGTGAACATGACGCCCGGCATCCCGTTCGGCGCCGCCTGGGCCTATCTCGAGGATGAGGGCAAGGACGCCGAACAGACCGACGGGATCATCGCCGCCGAGGCTGTCAAAATGCTGGAGAAGCACAAGGACAGCCCGTTCTTCATCGCCGCCGGCTTCTATCGCCCGCACGTGCCGGACGTGGCGCCGAAGGCCTATTTCGACCTCTATCCCTTAGACACGATCCGGCTGGAGCAGACGCCGCCGGAAACAGCTCCGGTCGAGCCGATCATGACCTCGAACATCTGGCCGCCCCACCTTGGGACCTCGGAAGCCGAGCGGCGCAAGATGATGCAGGCCTACTACGCCTCGGCCACGTTCATGGACGCCCAGGTCGGCCAGATCCTCGAAGCGCTCGACCGGCTTGGCCTGAAGGACAACACCATCGTCGTGTTCATGAGCGACCACGGTTACCAGCTGGGCGAACATGGCCAGTGGCAGAAGAACACCCTCTGGGAACAGTCGGTGCGCACGCCGCTGATCCTTCGCGCGCCGGGGGCTCGCGGGAACGGCGCGGCCTCCCCGCGCCCCGTCGAACTGCTCGACATCTACCCGACCCTGGTGGAGCTGGCCGGGCTGCCGGCGAGGAGTGATCTGCAAGGCGTCAGCCTGACGCCCCTGCTCGCCGCTCCGCGCGCCGATTGGGCGCGCCCGGCCTATTCCCAGGTCCAGGGCGGCCGCAGCGTCCGCACCCAGCGTTGGCGCTACACCGAGTGGGAAGCGGGCCGCGTCGGCGCCTCGCTCTATGATCTGGCGGCCGATCCCGGAGAGCTGCGCAACCTGGCGGGCGATCCCAAGCACGCCGCCACCGTCGCCCAGATGCACGCCCTGCTGCCCAAGGAGACCGTCGAGCCGCGCGGCCCGGCCATGATCCTCTACAACCGCGAGGCCAAGACCGTGCGTTTCGCCCCCTATCCGAGGCCGGCCACGGCGGTCTCGAACACCCGGTAGTCGGGCCGGTACTCGCCGCGCAGGACCGCCGCCAAATAGCGGCCGGCGCTGCGGACATACTGGTCCTTGCTTAGGGCGGCCTGCTCGATCACCGGCAGCGCCGCCTTCGCCTCGTCGCCCACAAAGGTCAGGGCGTTCAGCGCCATGAGCTGAACCGGCGGCGCCTGGGCTCCGCTGGTCAGGCCCGCCAGGGCCTCGACCGCCGACGGCGCCTGGCCCAGTCCCGCCAGCGCCTCGGCCGCGACCACCCGCACATAGGGCGAGGTATCGCCGGCCATCGCGCGCCGCAGATCCTCCTGGGCGGGGCTCGCCGCGCCGCCCAGCATCAGCAATCCCTGCGCGGCCCAGAAGCGGACCAGCGCGTTGCAATCCGTCAGCTTGCCCTGGAACAGCGGCAGGTTGCGCACATCCTGGCGCCCTGCCGCCGCGGCCAGGACCATCAGCTCTTTCAGCGGATGGGGCCCCTGCGCCCGGCTCTGCAGATAGCCTTCCGGCGCCGCACCCTCGGGGATGAAGCCGTTGTCGTTGATCGCCAGCATGTGGCGATCCAGGGCCGCGCTCAGGCGCCGCAGCCGGCCGCATTGATCCGGAGCCGCCGCAAGGTTCCGCAGCTGATCTGGATCGGCCTCGAGGTCGTACAGTTCCTCGAACGCCTTCGGGCCGAAGAAGCGGGCCTGGTCGACGGTGAGCTCGCCCGCCCGATAGCGCCGTTCCCAGTCCTGATAGCCCTTGGCCAACCACTCGAAGCCGACATGCTGCCCAAGCGGCCGATTGGGCATGTAGTTGCGGATGTAGCGGAAGCGCCCGTCCGACACCGTGCGGATCATGTCGTAGCGCTCGTCCATCCGGTTGCGCATGCCGAACGCATAGGTCTGCGGCGAGGCCTTCGGGCCGAGGAACGCGCGGCCCTGCATCTGGGCCGGCGCGGCGACGCCGCCGAGCGCCAGGACGGTCGGCGCCAGGTCGATGAAGCTGACCGGGCGCTCTTCGACGCCGCCCGCGGCCTTGGGCGCCAGGTGCGCGAAGCGTTCGGGCAGGCTGACGATGAGCCCACAGCGAAGCCCTTCCTCATAGCAGTAGCGCTTGCTGCGCGGCAGCACCCCGCCGTTGTCGGAGTAGTAGAAGACGATGGTGTCGTCGCTGAGCCCGTCGGCCTCCAGCTCGGCCAGCCGGGCGGCGATCTGGCCGTCCATCACCTCCATCAGGTTGCGGTAGCTGGCGATGTCGCGGCGAATGTCCGGCGTGTCGGGGAGGTAGCCCGGGACCCGCACCTGTTCGGGCTTCACCCGCCCTGAGACGGCGGCGAAGATCCGCGACTCGTGCGTGGTCTCATGGTTGAAGACCGCCATGAACGGCTGGCCCGCCGAGCGGCCACGCCAGTGAGCCTTGGCGCCGGTCGCATCCCAGATCGCCGCCGGATCAATGTCGCAGTTGTAGTCGGTCTTGCTGCTGTTGGTGCAGTAGTAGCCGGCCTGCCGCATCAGCTCCGGATAGGTCTGCAACAGGCCCGCGACCTTGGCCCTGGCCCGCATGTGGTGCGCCGGCCCCGCCGCCTCCGGATAGACGCCGGTCAGGATGGCGAACCGCGAGGGCGCGCAGACTGGCGCGTTGCTATAGGCCCGGTCATAGCGGATTCCGCGCCGCGCCAAGGCGTCCAGTGTCGGGGTATGGGTCAGCGGCTCGCCATAGGCGCCGATGAACGGATTGTTGTCCTCGCTGACCAGCCAGAGGATGTTGGGCCGTGCCCCCTGCGCCGACCGCGCGCTTCTGGCCAAACTCGCCAGGGCCAGGGTGCCAGCGCCGCTCACCACCGATCGCCGCGTCGCATTGGTCATCGCGTCTTCTCCCGCCGAGACCACCACGCGCCTCGCCCATCACCAGCCTTAGCGCACAGGCGCCAGCCATGACAACGTTGCCATCAACGTTGTCCTCGGTCGATGCTACGAATGAAGGGGCGGCCGCGCTTGAGCTCCCCGAGGAGCCCAGCGCCGGCTAGGGCCGCCGCCGCGTCAGCAGCGGCCTGGTAGGCGGCTTGACCCGGTGAAGCTGATGGAGCTCCACCGGGTCTCGACGAAGTTAGAAGCGCTTCGTGAGCTGGACGCCGTAGGTGCGCGGCTCGTTGACGAAGGCCGTCAGGTTGTTGAAGTCGATCGCGCCGATGACGTTCGTCTCGTCGGTGACGTTGCGCACATAGACCGCCGCTTCCAGGCCGTGGCCCTGGTTACGCCAGCCGGCGCGGACGCCGCCTTCGAAGGCCGTGTCCTGCATGAACTCAACCGACTCATAGAGGAACAGGTTGAAGTTCTTCTGCATGACCCAGTCGGTCGAGGCGAAGACCTCCGAGCCGTTCTCGAGCGCGTGCACGTAGTTCAGCGTGACGTTGGCGGTGTATTCCGGCGCCTGCGGGAACGGGTTGCCGTTGATGTTGGCGCGACGCGTCGTGCCGACATTGACGATCGGATCGGTCACGGTGCAGCCCGCGCCGCAGAAGGCCACCAGCAGGTCGCTGTCCTTGATCTCGGTGTGGTTCCAGGCGAAGCCGCCGGCCAGGTTGAAGCCCGCGCCCAGATAGACGTCGCCGTCGATCTCGACGCCGTAGCCTTCGCCCTTGTCGGCGTTGATCAGCTGGTTGAAGTTGCCCTCGCCGCCGATCGCCGTGAACTGCGGATCCGACACCTCATAGAAGTAGGCCGTGGCGTTAAGGCGAGCGCGGCCCTCCCACAGGCGCGACTTCAGGCCGGCCTCGTAGGACATGACCGTTTCGGAGTCGGCGGTGGTCACGAAGTTGGAGGTGGCGATCCGGCCCTGAATCGAGGGGCCGCGATAACCCTTGGCCACGCGGGCGAAGAGGTTCAGCTCGTCGTTGACCTCATAGAGGGCGCTGACGTCCCAGCTCACCTGTTCGTCGCCGACCTTCTTGGTCACATCCAGCGCCGGGCCGAGCACCCGCTGACCGCGGAAGTTCCGGCTGTCGTCGGTGTAGCGCAGGCCGCCCGTCAGCTTCAGGGCGTCGGTGACCTGATAGTGGCCCTGGCCGAACACCGACCAGGATTCCGAGCGCTGGACGATGTCGGTGATAATGGTCGGCAGCACGCCGCCCGTGCCGTTGAACGTCGCCGAGATCAGGTTGAAGCGTTCGTCCCAATAGAAGGCGCCGACCTGCCAGCCCAGGGGTCCGTCGCCGTTCGAGGACAGGCGCAGTTCGTAGGTGTTCTGCAGCAGGTCGCTGTCGAGGGTGCCGGTCTCGGAGTTGAACGGCGTCTTGTAGGACGTGCCGGCCGGGGCCGAAGCCACGCCGCCGTCGATGTCGCCATCGCCGGAGGACGAACCCTGGTACGAGCCGACCACGCCGGTCAGGGTCGCCGGTCCAAAGTCATAGGCGACCTGCAGCGACTGCGACGTGGTGTTCTGCTTCTGGAAATTGTTGCGACCGCCGTCGTAATGGACCGTGTCACGGTCGAAGTTGGCGTTCAGCTTGTTGGAGCCCTTGGTCAGGACGTTGGCCCGGTTCATCGTGCCCGTGCCTTCGTAGTCGCGGGCCTGCAGGGTCAGCAGGGCCGACAGACGGTCCGTCGGCGCCCAGGCGATGTGGATCCGCCCGGCGACGTCGTCGAAGTTGCCCAGGTCATCGCCGTCCGGATCGGCGAAGGACGCGTTGTAGGCGTTGTCGACCCAGTCGGCCCGATGGTTCCACAGGCCCGACACCCGCACCTGCAAGGTCTCGGTGAGCGGCATGGTCACGCCGGTCTCGGCGCGGACCGAGCCCAGGTTGCCGTAGGCGAGCGAGCCGAAGGCGTTGAAGTCGTGCGACGGCTTGACGGTGTCGATCTTGACCACGCCGGCCGGAGTGTTGCGGCCAAACAGCGTGCCCTGCGGGCCGCGCAGCACTTCCAACTGCTGGACGTCGAAGAGCGGGAAGCCCTTCAGGAAGACGTTCTCGAGCACGACGTCGTCGAGCACGACGGAGACCGGCTGCGAGGCGTTGAAGTCGAAATCCACATTGCCAAGGCCGCGGATGTAGAAGCGCGGGGCGTAGCGGCCGTTGGAGCTTTCGACCTGGAGGCTGGGCACGCGAGCCGACATCGACAGGATGTCGCCGCCGCCAGCGGCCACCTCGGCCATGGTCTCTTGGTTCACCGCGGTCACGGCGAACGGCACGTCGCGAATGTTCTCGCTGCGGCGCTGGGCCGTGACGACAACGTCTTCGACAGTGAAGGCCGCGTCCGACGGGGCCGCCGACTGCGCCAGGACAGGCGTGGAGACAAGAAGAGCCAGACCGCTCACAGAGCAGGCCAGCACGCCGAGACGACGAGACATTTGAATATTCCCCGAGGAGTAGATTTGGGGCCGCCCTACGTTGTGGCGCTGCTGAGCGCCAACACAAAACGGCGTTCAGTTCGTGAATTTTTGACTACGTGACCACAATCACGCATTGCGCCGCCTCGCTGCGCCATTGCCTGCGCTCCGGAATGGTGAAATCAGGCGCGCTGTGCCTCAGCTCCTCGCCCCCACCGATCGCCGACAGGCCCTCAAAGGTCTGGCCGCGATCGCCGCCAGCCCGCTCCTGACCGGATTCGCCTCACCGATCATCGGGCGGGTGCTCGCCATGTCGGACCTGCACTCGGCCTATGAGCGGACGGGCCAGTTGCTCGCCGCCCTGGAGGCCGAGGTCGCCGCCCAGCCCGTTCCGCATGTCATCGCCGTCAATGGCGATACGTTCGAGCACGGCAATGTCGCGGCGGTGCGATCAGGCGGCGCCATCGATTGGGCGTTCCTGGGCGAGCTGCCGAAGATCGCGCCGACGGTCTTCAATCTCGGCAACCACGACAACGACATCACCCCGGACCTGGCCGAGGTCGTGGCCCGCCTGCGCGGTCTGGGGATCACGGTCGTCAGCACCATCATCGACGCCCGGACCGGCGCGCCGTACGCGCCGGCCACGGCCGTCCTGCCCTTGGGCGCCCGAAGCCTGCGGGTGGTCGGGGTCGCGACGAATTCGCTGAACACCTATCCGGCCGCCAGCCGCCCGAACCTGACCATCCCCGCGCCCGGCGAATGGGCCCGGGCGAACCTCGCCAAGGCCCTGGCCGGCGCCGACCTGGCGATGGTCATGAGCCATGCGGGCGTGGCGGCCGATCGAGAAATCCTCCCCCTGCTGCCGGGCGGCGCGCTGATGGTCGGCGGGCACAACCACCTGCTGTTCCAGCATCGCCAAGGCGCCAGCCTCTATGTGCACACCGGCTCGTGGAGCAACGCCTACACCGCCGCGCCCCTGCGAGCGGCCGGGCCAGGCGACGCCGTCTCGCGCCCGGTCGCGCTGGACGCCCCCTCTTCACCGCGCCTCGCAGCGCTGATCTCGGACGTTCTGGCGCAGGACGTGACGGAACAGGAGCGGGCGACCCTGGGCATGTCCGCACGCGCCCTATCGCTGGGCGAGACCGGACGCGCGGTCGCCGGAGCGATGGCACGGGCGAGCGGCGCCGAGGCCGGTTTCATCGGGCACACCACGCTGGGCACGGGCCTGCCCGCAGGGCCGTTGTCGCGCTTCACCTTCGACGCCGTCGTGCGTTTCGAGGGCAAGTTGATGGTCGCCGAGGTCCCCCGCGACCAGCTCGCTCGGTTCCTAGAGCGGGCGAACCAGGACCGCCCGATGCCGCTCGACCAGCGGAACGGCGATTTCCTCTACGCCCAGACGCTCACCCCCGCGGCCGGCAAGCTCGCGCGCATCGTCACGACGGACTGGTGCGCGTCGAACCAAGCCGAATATTTCGGCGCCACGGGTCTGGTGTTCAGCGAGCTCCCCGACCTGCGACTGAAGGCGGTCGCGGCCAAGGCGATGCTTGCCGCCTAAAGACCGCTCAAGGCGTCAGCCGCCGTTCTCGTCGACGACGATGGTGACCGTCTTGCCGCGGGACAGCGGGTCCCATCCCACCGCGATGGCCGACGCGATGGCTCTCGCCACAAGCTCGGGGTCGATCAACGCGGGCTGCAATTGCGGCGTACCGAACTTGCGCTGGGGCCCCACCGGGAACTCCATCACGGCTTCGCGCTGCCCTTCCTTGTGACGCGCGGCGAGCGCCATGCCGCGAAACTCCGCGGTGTCGCTGGACCACTGGGGCTGGCGGTGAAGCCGCCAGACAAAGGGCTCTCCGTCGACCTCGATCTCAAATTCGGGGCTTTGCTTGTTTCGTGCCATTTGAGGGAGATAGCTCGGCAAGCGCGTCCAAGCCACCCCGCTTGGGTGCGGGGACCTCTCGCCGGAGAGATCGGCCTCCAGCGATCTCGCGGCGCGGACGTCGACCTCGGCCAGGTCACCGTGCCGGAACCTAGCGCGCAGCTCGCCACGGCTGATCAGGGCGCCGCGCCTCAACGGCCGAAGGATCTCTGGACGGTGATCCCCGCCGATGGGCCGAAGTCGAGGCTCCGGGTTTCGATCCGCTTGAGCCCCGCGGCGCCGCGCGGTCCGGCGTATTGCTCCCGCCGCCGCTCAGCCTTGCCGCTGGCGACGTTGTCGGCATGGATCCGGATGTTCCAGGCGGGCGCCGGGCGGTACTCGGCGAACAGGCCGTAGCGCGTATGGTTCTCGTCCCGCCGGACCTCGTTGAACCGGTACTCATAGCTCTTCTCCCCGATCACCACGTCCACGCCCCAACGGACCCGATGGGCCGGCAGGTCCTGGGTGAAGTGGATCGCGCCCTCGAAAGGCGCCTCCCCGGAGATCACGCGCTCCAGGCCGGTGGTGGGGTCGGTCACCCGGCTGCGCCGCCAGATCGCGGCGGTCTTGAGCAACCCGCCCGGGATTTTCAACGCGTCGAGCGGCAGGGTCGCGCCGAGTTCGAATTCCGTCCGCTCGCCATCACCGATGTTGCCCGGGGCGTCGAAGATGAAGCCCGGTCCGGCCACCGGCGTTCGGTCGATGACGTCCGCGATCCAGTCGCGCCGCAAGGTCATCACCACGACGGCGTCATGCGCAAGCCGCCGCTCCCAGGTCGCCGCCACGCGCCAAGTCTTGTCCGGCTCGAGATCGGCGTTGCCGGCCGAGACCAGGTTCGAGGTCAGCGAGGTGGAGCTGACGAAATCTTCGAAATCCAACTGCCCGACCTGGCGCTCGACCTCCAGCCGGAGCTGATCGGAGGCGCCGGGGCTCCAGGTCAGCAGCCCGCGCGGCTTGAGGTAGTGAAACGATTTCTCCATTTGGCTGTCGCCAGTCTGGGTCAGCCGCGAGACCTCGAAGCGTGAGCCGGCTTCGGCCGTCAAGGTCGAGGCGAGCCGCCAGGTCGCGGTGGCGAAGACCTCCCCCCGCTGCTCCTCGATCCTGACATTGGCCGCGGGCAGGAATACCGGCGCGCCGTTCTCCTCAAGGCCGCTGTGGCTGTCGAGAATGTTGACCGCCGCCTCCGCGCCCAACTCCAAGGTCGTCGCCCCAGCCTGACGGCGCAGGGTCCCGCGCGCGATGGTTTCGCTGGCGTCGGAGGCGACGCGAGTGGCGGTGACGTCCGCGCCTTCCCACGCCGTATCCCCGCCCCGCACGCGGGCCTGGTGATGCAGGGCCAGCAGGTCGACGCGCCAGCGGTCACCCAGCTGGCGATCGTAGCGGCCCCCGACCTCGAACTCGGTCAGAGTTTCGCGCTCGTCCACCACCTCCTGACCAGCGGTCGGAAGCGTTGATACGTCCAGGATGTCGGCGGCGGTGCGCTCGCGCCGCGCCGAGGCGTCCAGGCGCAACTTGCCGCCGGCGAGCCCCCGCTCGTAGCCAGCTGCGGCGACAGCCGTGTCGATGGCCTGGTCCTCCCGGTAGATCGCCTGTTCCAGCAGGTCTCCGCCAGGACCTCGGCGGACTCGCGGCCCGCGTCCCTTCTCGGGATCATACTCGCGTCCCGCCTTGGCCGAGAGCTCCAGCAACTGGCCCGGCGAGCGCCGTGACATCTCCGCGGCCAGGCCGGGGGCGATCAGCCCGCCGCGCGCCACCGCTGTCGCGGCCTCCATACGCCCCTGGCTCACGGCCGCGCGCACCCGCACCACATTGGCCAGCAGCCCCCGCCCCTGCATGTCGACGCCTGGCGCGCCAGGGCGGATCAGCTCGATCCGCTCCACCGACGTCGCAGGTATTCGGCGCAGGATCGCCTCGAGGCTCTCCTGCTTGCCGGTCGGCGGCTTGCCGTCGATCAGGACGTTTCCGCCCGCGCCGGCGAGGCCGCGCACCTCGCGGTCGCCGCCCTCGAAGGAAAAGCCCGGCAGGCGCGCGATCATGTCGAGCGCCGAGTAGGGTTGAGCCGCCGCGAAATAGGCGGCGGGAAAGGCGTTGATCGCACCGTCCGCCGCCCAGGCCCCGCCCCCAAAGACAAAGAAGGCGAGCGAGGCGGTGGTCAGCAGCGGCGTCCTGATCATGTCGGATCCCCAATCGAACGCGTCTCGCGCCCCGGGAACCTCTCTGACCGCCGCCGCCTGACGTTTGGGCGCCGATCTCCGTCAGCGGCGTGTCAGGATGAGCGTGGAATGTTCAGCGTCATGACCCAACACCCCCCCCTCTGGCTCATCCTCGCCGCCGTCGCGGCGTTCGGCGCCCCGGCCCAGGCCGGCGACAAGGCCTCCGACCACGAAGCCGCGCGAGCCGCGCTACGGCGCCATGAAATCCTGCCGCTCACCCGCATCCTGACCATTGTCGAGAGCCGGGTGCCCGGCGACGTCCTCAAGGTGAAACTTGAAGAGGACAAGGGCAGGATGATCTATGAGTTGAAGGTCCTCGGCGTGAACGGCCGTGTGCGCGAAGTCGAGATCGACGCCAAGAACGGCGCGGTGCTGAAGGTCGAGGACGATTGAGTGCGCGCCCTTGTCGTCGAAGATGATCCCGACGTCGGCCCCGATCTCGTCCGCGCCCTGACGGCGGCCGGCTTCACAGTCGACCTGGCCAAGGATGGCGAGGACGCCTCATTCAAGGGCAGCGTCGAAACCTATGCCGCGGTCGTGCTCGATCTGGGCCTGCCCCGGCTCGATGGACTGTCGGTGCTGCGCCGGTGGCGCGCCGAGGGTCTCGCCTTTCCGGTCCTGGTGCTGTCGGCGCGGGGCGACTGGACCGAGAAGGTCGAGGGTATCGAGGCCGGCGCCGACGACTATCTCGCCAAGCCGTTCCAGATGGGCGAGCTGGTCGCCCGGTTCCGCGCCCTGGTGCGGCGCGCGGCCGGCCGCACCTCGCCGGTCATTACGCTCGGCCGGCTGAATCTCGACACCCGCCGCATGTCGGCGACGCTGGATGGCGCGCCCATCCGCCTCTCGCCCCTGGAGTTTCGGCTGCTCGACTGCCTGGCGCACCAACCGGGCCGAGCGGTCTCGGCCGGGGAGTTGGCCGAGCACCTTTACGGTGCGGCCGAGAGCGGCGACGCCAACGCCATCGAGGCGCTGGTGACGCGGCTGCGGCGCAAGATCGGCGCGGACGTGGTCGAGACCCGCCGTGGCTTTGGCTACCTGCTGGCCACCGGGTGAAGGCGCGTTCGCTTCATCTGCGGCTGATGGGCGGGGCCATGGTGGCGATCTTCGCCGCCCTGGCGCTCGCCTGGCTGGCCATGACCTGGCTGTTCGAACGCCACATCGAGCGGCGCGAAGCTGCCGAACTGCGCCGCAGCGCCCTGGTCCTGGTCGAGGGCCTTGGGATCAAGCCGGACGGCGGCCCGCGCGCCGATCGCCACCCGACGGACCCCCGGTTCGAAGGGCCCGCCAGCGGCCTCTATTGGCAGGTCTCGACCCCCCAAGACGCGGTCAGGTCGCGGTCCCTGTGGGATCAGACGCTGTCATCGCCGAAGAGCGCGCCCGCCGAGACGTGGCGCACGCGGGTCGGGCCCGGCCCCTACGGCGACCGCCTGCTGCTGGTCGAACGCTCGGTGCGGCCAGATCGGAGCGGCGCGGCGGTGCTGGTGCAGGTGGCGGCCGACGAAAAGGATCTGGCGGCGGCGCGGCGCGAATTCGGCCGAGACCTGGCGCTGTTTCTAGGCGGCCTGTGGGCGGTGCTGTCGCTCGCGGCCCTGGTCCAGGTGCGGCTGGGACTGCGGCCCCTCAGCCGCCTGCGGGAGGAACTGCGACGGCTGCGGCGTAACCCTTCGGCCCGGCTAAGCCTCGAGCATCCACGAGAGATCGAGCCGCTGATCGGCGCCATCAACGCCCTGGCCCAGGCCCGGGAGGGCGACCTGGAGCGCGCCCGGCGCCGCGCCAGCGACCTGGCTCACAGCCTCAAGACGCCGCTGGCCGCCCTGGCCGCCCAGAGCCGCCGGGCGCGAGCCGATGGCGCGAGCGACGCCGCCGACGGCCTGGACCGCGCCATCGCCGCCGTCGGCGCGGCGCTCGAAACCGAACTGGCCCGCGCCCGCGCCGCGGCGATGCGGGAAACGACGGGCGAGGCCGAGGCGGCGCCCGCCGCCATCGCTGAGCGCCTGATCGGCGTGGTCGAACGCACCGATGACGGGGCGAAGCTGATCTTCGACCAGGCCATTCCCGAGGACTTCCGGCTACCCGCGCCGGAAGAGGCGGTCACGGAAATCCTGGGCGCCCTGATCGAGAACGCCGCCCGGTTCGCGCGGCGGCTCGTCCGGATCTCGGTGGTGGAAAGTGCGGAAGCGGTCGGCGTCGCCATCGACGACGACGGTCCGGGGATCGAGGACGGCCGGGCCGAGGCCGCCCTGCTCCGCGGCGGCCGACTGGACGAGGCCGGCGCGGGTCACGGCCTAGGCCTGGCCATCGTGCGCGACCTGACCGAGGCGACCGAGGGGGAGATCAACCTCGGCCGATCCCCGATGCAGGGCCTGAGGGTCGTGGTCTCTTGGCCACGGGACCGCGCCTAGTCAGCGCGTCTCCGGCGCGTAGTAGGCGCCGCCGGCTCGATATCGCTCGAGCCGCTTCAGCTCCTTCGGATCGATCTTGGAGCGCCAGGTCGAGACGCCGTTGACGAGATCGGCCGGCGTCAAGCTCAGCGGCGCCCAGACCGGCGCGCCGGTGACGTCGTAGAGATTGTAGGTCAGGCGGGGCGAGCCGGTCAGGTCGAACTCCAGCAGGCCAAAGTTCGAACCTTTGGCGAAGACCGGCCGCATCCGGGCCTCTGGGACCTGATCTGGCCACTTGTCGTTCGGCGTTTGGGCCAGCGGCGAGGCGACCAGATCGTAGATGTCGTAGCCGCCCTGCTCGGCGCGCGGGATGCAGTTGAGTTCGCCCACATGGGTGTCGCCCGACAGACAGACGACGCCGCTGATCTGCTCGTCGCGGATGAAGTCGAAGATCTCGTCCCGTTCATGGAGATAGGCGGCGAAGGAGTCGCCCGGCCGCTCGGCCAGGGACCAACCCGTGCCGCTGATCAGGATCTTGAACGGCGCGCGGCTGGCCTTGAGCGCCGCCTTCAGCCAGCGTTTCTGACCGGCGCCCAGCATGGTCTTTTCGGGGCCATCGAGCTTGTCGCCAGGGTCGCGGTGGTAGCGCCCGTCGAGATGGAAGAAGTCCACCCCGCCAAAGCTGCTCTGAAAGAAGACGCCGGGGGTGTCGGCGGTCCCGTAGAACGGATTGGCCCAGTGGCGTTTGAACAGCGCCAGGCTGGCCTCCTTCACGGGGCTGCGAGCGTCGGAGTCGTTGTAGCCGAAGTCGTGATCGTCCCAGATCGCCAGGCTGGGCGTCGAGCGCAGCAGGGGCGCCAGCCGCTCCACGCCGCGCTGACGCCGATAGGTGTCGGCGATCGCTTCGGGCTGGTCGCTGTCGGCGTAGATGTTGTCGCCCAGCCAGAGGAAGAGGTCGGGCTCAAGCGCCTGAACCGCGGTGAAGATCTTCTGCTCGCTGTCGTACTGGAACCGCGCGCAGGACCCGAAAGCGACCCTGAACTTGGCGGGCCCGGCGGGCGCCGTCCGCACCTTGAACGGCACAGGCGCGTAGCGATCCAGCACCCCGTCGATGCGATAGCGGGCATAGTAGGTCGTGGCGGGCTTCAAGCCCTCCAGGCGTATGACGGTGGTCAGGTCGTTGGCCGCGTCGGCCCGGACCGGGGCGCTGAGCTTTGCATCTGCAAACGCGCGATCGGACGCGTACTCGACTTGAACCATCGCCGCCGCGCTGGAGCGCGACCAGATCGAGATGTGGCTGGGGCCGGTGTGACCGATCATCGGCCCCTGCATCAGGCGCGGATAGCCCAGCACTCCGGCGAGACTGGCGCGGGCCGATCCCAGCACGGCGCCCAGGGCCGTGGCGGCCAGAAGCCCCCGGCGAGCAAGTCGAACTGGCAGGGTCATGGCGCGGGACTGGGCCAGGCGGTCGGGCCGGAGTTTTCCACGGGCGCGAGCGCTTTCAGCAGTTCGGCCTGAATCTGCGGCGTGCAGTTCAGGACCGTCCCCGCCATCAGGTCCAGAGGGCCGCCGCGCGTGTCGGTGACCACGCCGCCCGCCTCGCGCACCAGGATATCCCCGGCCGCCATGTCCCAGGCGCTGACCGACTGTTCCCAATAGGCGTCGAACCGGCCGCAGGCGACATAGGCGGTGTCGACCGCGCCCGCGCCCAACCGGCGCACCGAGGCGATACGCGGGGTGAGGCGCGCCATCTCGGCCAGGAACTGGTCGTGGCGCGGCTTGCCCGCGAAGGGGATGCCCACCGAGATCACCGCTTCTTCCAGCGTGGCGCGCTGGGAGACTCTGATCGGCTGGCCGTTCAGCCACGCCCCCTGGCCGAGCTCGGCCCAGAACATCTCGTCCATCATCGGAATGTAGGTGACGCCGGCGATCACCGTGCCGGCCTTGGCCAGCGCCACGTTCACCGCGAACAGCGGAATGCCGCAGACGAAGTTCATGGTCCCGTCGAGCGGATCGACGATCCAGACGTGGTCAGGATCCTCGCCCTCGGTGCGGCCGCCTTCCTCACCCAGGAACCCATAGGTCGGACGCGCCTTGGCCAGCAGGGTCCGGACGGTTTCCTCGGCCCGCTCGTCGGCGATCGAGACCGGGTCGCCGTGACCGCCCTTGATGCGGATCTCCAGGTTCGCAAGGTTCGCGAAGTCCAGCTTCAGTTGATCGCCCGCCACGCGCGCGGCGTCGATCATGGCCTGCAACAGCTCCGATGGCTTACTCATCAATCCCTCAACTTGGTGCGCCACAGGCTGGTGGCGAGCACCAGGGAGGCCACGGAAGCCCCGATCCAGAACAGGATCGCGGGGCCAAAATCATAGTGCCGGACGCCGTCGATCATCACGGTGCCCTTCTCGATCAGAGCGCCGGAAACCTGCTCCTGGATGGCCGCGCCGAGGTAGCTGAACACCCCGATCATGCCGAGCGCCGCGCCCGCGACCCGCTTGGGGCAGATGTCCGTGGCGAAGAGGCCGCCCAGCGACGTCACCAGCCCGGTCATGCCCAATCCAAACAGGACCATGCCCAGCACCAGCACATAGTTGTTGGTCGGCCCGAAGAAGATCAGGCCGAGCCCGACCAGTTCGAGCAGGCCAAACAGCAGGTTGGCCGGCGGCCGGCGCGCCGCGAAATACTTGTCCGAGATGTAGCCGAAGGCGATGGCGCCCGCGACGCCGGCCAGGGTGCTGACGAACAGCAGGCTGCCGGCGGCGGGCAACGAATAGCCACGCGCCTCCTGCAGATAGAGAACCCCCCAGCTGTTGATGGCGTAGCGCGTCACGTAGGTGAGGGCGCTGGAGACGGCGAGGATCCAGACCGCCGGCATTTTCAGGAGCGAAAGCTGGGTGGCGAGGACGGGGCCCTCAGCCGAGGCCTGGACCTGGGCCTTCTCGCCCTGCCAGTGGTCGTTGCGCCAGTCGGCCACCGCCGGAAGGCCAAGGGTCTGGGGACGATCCTGCATCCAGAAATAGCACCAGACAGCCGCGCCGATGCAGAGGGTCGCCGGCACGAAGAAGCCGAAGCGCCAACCCAAGGCGGCGACGATGGCGCCGATGACCAGGAAGTTCAGCCCCTCGCCGATGGAGTGGGCCGTGCTCCAGACGCCGTAGAAGCGTCCACGTTCGCGATTGGAGAACCATTGAGCGAGCGCCACCACGCAGGCCGGCGCGCCGAAACTCTGGAACCAGCCGTTCAGGCCCCAGAACACCACCGCCATGGCGACGCTGGTCGACAGCCCCATGCCGATATTGCACAGCGCCGACAGAAACAGACCAAAGGCGAAGAAGCGTTTGACGTTGGCGTGGTCGGCCAGGAACCCGTTGGTCAGCTTGCCGAAGGCGTAGGTGTAGAACAGCGCCGAGCCGATCAAGCCGAGGTCGGCGGCGCTGAAAACGCCCTGGTCGATCAGCGGCTTCTTCACCACCCCCAGCGCCAGGCGGCAGGTGTAGGACAGGCCGTAGCCGAGCGTGATGGCCATCATGATGCGGAAGCGATGGCGGGTGTAGAGCGTGTCGACATCGCTGGACACGGTTCGCGGCGCCGCGTCCGCGCCGACCGCGAATAGGGACAGTATGGCTTTCATCGACTTCCCGCGCCCTCCAACCCCTAGGGCTCTAACGGCCCGCTTATCTTGATCAGTCTATTTCATTTTTTTGTGTCTTGGAAGTTTTCTTCCACATTTGGAATGAAATCTGCTCACCCGAAAAGAGCGCCCCTGCGCGACCTAGCGCAGGGGCAGTCGGGGAAATTCGGAGAGCGGCGCGCCTCAGCGCATAGTCGGAATGACGAAGCTCTGCTCGACCTCGCCGCCTGACGGCCAGCGCTGGGTGACGATCTTCTGACGCGTGTAGAACCGGACGCCGTCTTCGCCATACTGGTTCAGGTCGCCGAAGCCCGAGCGCTTCCAGCCGCCGAAGGAGTGGTAGGCGACGGGCACCGGCAGCGGCACATTGATCCCCACCATGCCGACCTCGACCTGATCGGCGAATTGCCGGGCCGCGTCGCCGTTGCGGGTGAAAATGGCCACGCCGTTTCCGTACTGATGGCGGGTCGCGAGCTGCAGCCCCTCGTCAAAGGTCTGGACACGGACGATCTGAAGCACCGGGCCAAAGATCTCGTCCTGATAGCTCTTCATGTTCGGAGTCACCCGGTCGAACAGGGTGGGGCCGACGAAGAAGCCGCCTTCCGCGCCCTGGAGCGTGAAGTCCCGACCATCGATGACCAGCTCGGCGCCTTCCTCGACGCCCATCTGGATGTAGGCCTCGATGCGGGCCTTATGGGCGGCGCTGACCACCGGGCCGTAGTCGGCGTCGGGATCGGTGGAGACGCCGACCCGCAACCCTTCGATCGCGGCCACCAGCTTGGCGCGTAGAGCATCAGCCGTCGCTTCGCCCACCGGCGCCACCACCGGCAGCGCCATGCAACGCTCCCCGGCCGAGCCGTAGGCCGCGCCGATGATGTCGGCCACCGCCCGGTCAAGATCGGCGTCCGGCAGGACAACGCCATGGTTCTTGGCGCCCCCCATGGCCTGGCAGCGCTTTCCCGCCGCCGCCGCGCGGGCATAGACGGATTGGGCGATGTCGGAAGACCCGACGAAGCTGACGGCCTTGATGTCGGGGTGCTCGAGGATGGCGTCGACCGCGGCCTTGTCGCCCTGGACGACATTCAAGATACCCGGCGGCAGGCCGGCCTCGATCATCAGCTCCGCCAGGCGCAGCGGCACGGACGGGTCACGCTCCGAAGGCTTGAGGATGAAGGCGTTGCCGGTGGCGATGGCCGGGCCGAACATCCACATCGGGATCATGGCCGGGAAGTTGAACGGGGTGATCCCCGCCACCACGCCCAGCGGCTGGCGCATCGAATAGACGTCGATCCCAGGCCCCGCGCCCTGCGTGTAGTCGCCCTTCATCAGATGCGGAACGCCGCAGGCGAATTCGATCACCTCCAGGCCCCGCATGATGTCGCCGCGCGAGTCGGCGATCACCTTGCCGTGCTCCGAGGAGAGCAGACTCGCCAGCTCGTCCATATGGACGTCCAGCAGCCGCTTGAACTCGAACATCACCCGCGCGCGGCGCTGGGGATTGGTCGCCGCCCAGCCAGGCTGCGCGGCCTTGGCGCTGGCGACGGCGGCGGCCAGTTCGGCGGCGTTGGCCAGCGGCGCCTGCGCCTGCACCGCGCCGGTGTTGGGATCGAACACGTCGCTGAACCGGCCGGAGACGCCGTCTACGCGGCGACCGTCGATGAAGTGGGACAGGGTACGCAAAAATCAGACCTTTCGGGCGATCCAGTCATGGGCGGGGTCGTTGCGGAAGATCCACTCCCGCTTCGGACCAGCCATGACATTGAGGTAGTAGAGGTCGTAGCCATGAGGGGCGCCCACGGGATGGTAGCCGCGCGGCACCATCACCACGTCGCCGTCCTCGACGGCCATGGTCTCATCGAGGCTGCGATCGTCGGTGTAGACCCGCTGGAAGGCGAAGCCCTGCGGCGGGTTGAGGCGGTGATAGTAGGTCTCTTCAAGCGCCGTCTCTTCGCTCGCCGTGGCGGTGTCGTGCTTGTGCGGCGGGTAGCTGGACCAGTTGCCGCCCGGCGTGATCACCTCAACGACCAGCAGGCTCTGGGCCGGCTCGGTTTGCGGCAGGATGTTGCGGACATAGCGGGTGTTGGTCCCCTGCCCGCGCACCTCGCGGCTCATCTTGGCAGGCTCGATCAACCGGGCCTGGCCGTCCGGCGAGGCCGGCGCGCTGCACACCGCCAATTCGACGGCGCCATGGGCGGTCACCGTCCAGCTCGCCCCGCCCGGCGCATAGACCGCCGCCGGCGCGGCGTCCTCGAACACGCTGGTCCGACCGCCGATGCGGGTGAACCTCTGGGCGCCGACGGCGACGTCGGCGGTCCCACTGAGGATCACCAGGCAGACCTCGCGCCCGGCTTCGCCGCCGCTCAGGACGACGTCGGGGCCAAGCTCATGGACCTTGAAGCCGACATGCGACCAGCCCGCGCTTTGCGGGGTGACGTCCAGCACGCAGCCGGTGGGATCGGGCGCGTGCGGGCGGACGAGCAGGCTGCCCATCTCAAGCCGCCTTCTTCAGGCCGGCGGAAGCGGCTGCCCGCTCCAATGTACGCAGGCCCAGCTCGCCATATTTGCGGGGATCGGCAACCGCCGGATCCTGCTCGGCCTCGATGATGATCCAGCCGGAATAGCCGACCGAGGCCAGGGCCTGCATGACCTTGCCGTAGTCCAGGTCGCCGTCGCCGGGCACGGTGAACATGCCGGCCAGGACGCCGTCCAGGAACGAGCGGCCATCGGCCCGCACCTCCTGGAACACTTCGCCCCGGACGTCCTTGCAATGGACATGGGCGATCCGTCGCGGATGGGTGCGGATGACCTCGACGGGATCGATGCCGCCCAGCGCCGCGTGTCCGGTGTCCAGGGTCAGGCCGACGTTCATGCTCGTTCGCCGCAGGAATTCCTTCAGGTCGGCGGGCCGCTCCACCACCGTGCCCAGGTGGTGGTGATAGGCGAACTTCAGGCCCTGGCCCGTCACATAGTCGGCGAGGTCGGAGAGCCGACGCGCGAACGTCTTCCACTGGCCCTCGTCAAGCTGGGGCGTGGCGGTCAGCGGCTTGGTCCGGTCGCCGTGGATGGCGTTGCTGGTCTCGGCATGGACGAAGACCGTGCTGCCCATGGCTTTAAGCAGCGCCAGGTGATCCTTGGCGGCGACGATCTCGGCGTCGACGCTGTGGGTCAACAGATTGCCGCTGAACCAGCCGCCGACGATGTCGAGGCCGTAACTGGCCATCAGCGGTTTCAGGATCGCTGGATCGCGCGGGAACTTGCCGCCCAGCTCCACGCCGGAGAAGCCGATATCTCGGGCGTCGGCCAGGATGGTTTCCAGCGGCGTATCGCCGCCCAGTTCGGGCATGTCGTCATTGACCCAGGCGATGGGACTCACGCCGAAGCGGATGGTCATGGGTCAGTCTCCCGTGCGTTGATCTTGAATCTTGGTTTCGTAGGTCTCGCGGGCGGCCCGCACCGCGGGCCGAACCGACACCTGCGGCACCGCGACATCCCACCAGGCGCCGCCGGCCTCGGTGACGATGGCCGGGTCGGTGTCGACCACCACCACATAGGTCCGGTCGCTGGCGCGAGCCCGAACCAGGGCGGCCTCGAGATCGGTGACGCCGACGACCTTTTCCGCGCGCGCGCCAAGACTGGCGGCGTGAGCGGCGAAGTCGATGCCTGGCAGCACCTGATGGAAGCTGTCGGCCAACAGGTTGTTGAACGGCGCGCCGCCGGTGGCCTGCTGCAGCCGGTTGATGCAGCCGAAACCTCGATTGTCGAGGACGACGATGGTCAGCTTGACCCCCATCATCACCGAGGTGGCGATCTCGGAGTTCATCATCATGTACGAGCCGTCGCCGACCATGACGAAGACCTCGCGGTCCGGCGCGGCCATCTTGGCCCCCAGCCCGCCGGCGATCTCGTAGCCCATGCAGGAAAAGCCGTATTCCACGTGGTAGCCACCGGGCCGGCGCGTGCGCCACAGCTTGTGAAGCTCGCCAGGCAGGCCGCCCGCCGCGCACACCACCACCGCATCCTCGCCCGCCGATCGCCAGACCGCGCCCACGACCTGGGCGTCGGACGGCAGGTCAGTGTCGGTGGCGGCGGTCGCCGCCTCCCAGGCCTGGTTCCAGGCCTGCATGTTCTGGGCGCGGTCTGCGTTCGGCGCTTTCCAGTCGCCGAGCAGCCCGCGAAGGTCTTCCAGCACCGCGCGAGCGTCGCCGACCACCGGCAGAGCGCCGTGCTTGTGCGCGTCGAAAGCGCCGACATTGATCTGCACGAGCCGGCGCGCGGGATTGGCGAACAGCGCCCGCGACCCCGTCGTGAAATCCTGCAACCGCGTGCCGACCCCGATCACCAGATCGGCGGCCTCGGCGGCGGCGTTGGCGGCGGCCGAGCCGGTGACCCCGACCGAGCCCAAGGCGGAGGGATGATCCCAGACCAGCGAGCCCTTGCCGCCCTGCGTCTCGGCCACCGGCAACCCGGTAGCTTCGGCCAACTGAGCCAGGACCGTCTCGGCGCCGCTGTAGAGCACGCCGCCGCCGGCCACGATCAGCGGCGCCCGGGCCGCCGTCAGCAATTGGGCGAGACCGGCCAACTCGCGTGGATCGGCGGGCTGGCGGCGTTGGCGCCAGACGCGGCGCGCAAAGAAGCTTTCCGGGAAATCAAAGGCCTCGGCCTGGACGTCCTGGCAGAAGGCCAGCGTCACCGGACCGCAATCGGCCGGATCGGTGAGGACCGCCATGGCGCGCGGCAGGGCGGCCAGCAGCTGTTCAGGGCGGGTGATGCGGTCGAAGTAGCGCGACACCGGGCGGAAGCAGTCATTGGCGCTGATCGTGCCATCGCTGAAGCTCTCGACCTGTTGCAGCACCGGGTCAGGCCGGCGGCTGGCGTAAACGTCGCCTGGCAGGAACAACACCGGCAGACGGTTCACATGGGCGAGCGCCGCGGCCGTGACCATGTTGGTGGCCCCTGGGCCGATGGAGGTGGTGCAGATCATGGCCCGAGCGCGCCGCATCTGCTTGGCGTAGGCGATCGCGGCGTGCGCCATGCCCTGTTCGTTGTGCGCCCGCCAGGTCGGCAGTTGGTCGCGGGCGCCATGCAGCGCCTCGCCAAGACCCGCCACATTGCCGTGGCCGAAGATCGCCCAGACGCCGGCGAAGAACGGGACCTCCTGACCGTCCAGCTCCACGAACTGGCCGGCCAAGTATCGAACCGCCGCCTGGGCCCCTGTCAGTCGCACATTACTCACGCCACCAGCTCCACCTTGCCCCGCGCCTTACGCCAGGCGAGGACCAGGAAGGTCAGTCGCTCGGCCAGGGTCCGCACCGCGGTTTCGTCGTCGATTTCTCCGGCCAACCAGGCGCGCGCCGGCTCCTGGAAGATGGTCCGGCCCACCGCAAAGCCCTTCACGGCCCGGACCTTGGCGGTGGCGTCGAACGCCGCCAGCAAGGTTTCGGTGGGCTGCGAAAGACCGAGCAGCACCACGCCCCGGCAGAGCGGATCGCAACGGGCGATGACCGCCTCGATATTGCGCCAGGCGCCGGCGTCGTCCATCGGCTCAAGCTTCCACCAGTCGGGACGAACGCCCAGGGCGTAGAGCCGCTCCAGCACCGTGGCGATGGTCGAGGCGTCGACCGCCATGCCAGCTGGCACGATGATCTCCACCAACAGTTCGTGGCGTGTCTTGCGGCAGGCGTCGAACAGCCGGAGCAGCTGGCGCTCCTGGCGCTCGCGCAACTCCACCGGATCGTCAGGGTGGTAGAAGACCAGCACCTTGACCACGTGGTTCAGGGGCCACTCGGCGAGTTCGGTGGCTACGTCGGCGGAGCTTTCGAATTCCAGCGGCCGCGACTTCGGCAGTTCGATCGGTCGACCGATCCAATAGCGATGGTCGGCGGCCTGGGCCAAGGCGTCGAAGCCGAAGCGGCCGTCCAGCAGGATGCCGAACCGCTCGTCGCCCTTGGCCACCTGATGCATGGCTTGCAGAGCCAAGGTCTTGAAGGCCGAGATGCGGGCCGGATCGGCGCCCAGCTCCTGGGCCAGATCCTCGAACTGACTGCGGTGGTCGATGGCCAGCACCGTCAGCTCGTCATAGGTCCCGGTGCGGGTGGTCGCCCAATGCAGGTGCTCCAACTCGGCGTCTTCACGCAGCCGGAACGGGCGATCGCGGTCCGCCAGGAAGCTTTCCATCTCCGTCCAGGTCGGCATCGCCGGCGCGCAGCCGTGGCGCGAGACCACGATGGCTCCAGCCGCATTGGCCAGTTCGCAGCATCGTTCCAGCGGCAGGTCGCGCAGCCAGCCGCGCAGGAAGCCGCTCATGAAGGCGTCGCCCGCCCCCAGCACGTTGAACACCTCGACCGCGAAGCCCGGCCCCACGATCCCGTCGGCGAGATCATCGGCGATGGCGCCGGGGAAGGCCGAGCAGCCGTCAGGCCCGCGCTTGCAGACCAGCAGGGCGTTCGTGCTTTGGCGGATCGTCCGCAGCGCGGCGATGGTGTCGGTCGTGCCGCCGAGGATATGGATCTCTTCCTCGGTGCCGACGATCAGGTCGCAGAGCGGCAGGACCTGCTGCAAGATCCGGGTCACCGCCTCGTGGGCGACGAAACGGTTCTCGCCGAGGTCGCGGGCGGTCAAGCCCCAGAGCACCGGGCGGTAGTCGATATCGAACACCACCTTGCCGCCGCCGGCCTTGGCCAGGCGCGCCGCCTTCATCGAGGCGGCCAGCACGGAAGGTTGCGACAGATGCGTGCCGTTGATCAGCACCGCGCCGGATCTGGCGACAAGCGCCTCGTCGACGTCGGCCTCGCACAGCGCCATGTCGGCGCAGTCCTCGCGATAGAAGATCAGCGGGAAATTTTCACGGTCGCGAATGCCCAGGATGACCAGGGCCGTCAGCCGTTGTTCGTCGGTCAGCACGCCGGCGACATCGACGCCTTCACGCACCAGCTGCTCGCGAATGAAGCGGCCCATGTGATCGGCCCCGACCCGCGTCAGCACCGCTGTCTTCAGGCCTAGCCGGGCCCCGCCCACGGCGGTGTTGGTCGGACTGCCTCCGACATACTTGGCGAAGGACGCCATGTCCTCCAGCCGGCCGCCTATCTGCTGACCATAGAGATCGACGCTCGACCGACCAATGGCCAGGAGATCGAGGGATTTGTCCTGCGCCATGGTCCTCCCACTATCACTGAGACGCCACACTCCGCGGCGCGATGTGGAATGAGTATTCCATTATAATTTTCGATGCAATGTTCATTTCAATTTTGGAACGTGCGGTGCGTCAGTCCTTTCGGCGGCGGCTTCTCGCCTCCTCCTTGCGCGAGGCCTCGAAGGCGAATCCGATCACCAGCGCCTGGGCGAGACAGATCGAGGCCGACAACGAACGGAACGCGCGGATCTCCGACTCGCGGACCTGCAAGGTGACGTCGGCGGGCTGGGCGATCGGGCTGACGAGGCTGTCGCTCAGCGACAACACCTTGGCGCCGCGGCTCACAGCCGTCTCCACTGCGTGCACGGTTTCGTCCGCATAGGGGTGGTAGCTCACCGCGACCATCAGATCCTTCGGCCCGATGGTTTGCACCTGCTGGCGCGCTAGGCCCGCGACGCCATCGACGAACACGGTCCGCTTGCCCGCCTGTTGCAGCGAATAGGCCAGGTAGGACGACACCGGGAACGCCCGACGGAAGCCGACGACATAGACGGACTCCGCCGCCTCGATCAGCCTCACCGCCGCGGTGAGATCGGCGTCCGCCACGGTCTGGCTAAGGCTTTGCAGGGCCAGGGTGTTGCCCTCCACGAACTCGGAAAGCAGCTCCCCCGCCCCGCCGCCGGTACGCTTGTCCACGGCGCGGGTGAAGTTGCGAACCCGCTCGCCGTAGCCCAGCACCGCATGGCCCGAGAGCAGCCCGTCGCGGAACAGCCGCTGCATCTGAGTGGCCCCGTCGAAGCCGAAGCTCTTGGCGAACCGCACGATGGCCGAGGGCTGAACCCCGCTGCGCTCGGCGATCACCGCCAGGGTTTCCAGCGCCAACTCGTTGGGCTCGTCCAGCACATAGCGGGCGATCTGCTGCAGCCGTTTGCTCAAGCTGTCATAGCGCTCAAGAATCGCCGCGCGGAGATCCTCGGCCGTGGTCGGCGCGATAGGCGTGTCGGTCATCAACAGTGATCCAAATGTTCCCGTAGTAGAATATGCGTTCCGCACTGGAACACAAACCCTGAGGCCGATCCGTTGGAATGTTCCATTTTTCTTGTGATCGAAATGTTTGTTCCATAGAACGACAGCCATGGGAGACGACATGGTCAAGATCGCGCAGATCGGCGCCGGGCGGATGGGCTCGGTCCACGCTCGCAACGCCGCGGGTAACGCCCGCCTGGAGCTTGCCTATCTGGTCGATCCCCAGCCGGAAGCTGCGCAGGCCCTGGCCGCCGAGACCGGGGCCAAGGTCGTCAGTCTCGATCAGGTTCTGAACGACCCCGCCGTGCGCGGGGTCATCGTCGCCAGCTCCACCGCCGCCCACCTGGACAACACCCTGGCCTGCCTCGCCGCCGGCAAGGCGGTGTTTTGCGAGAAACCTCTGGATCTCGACCTGGCCAGCCTGCGCGCGGCCGAGGCCGAGCTCGCGAAATCTGAAGCGTCGCTGTTCGTCGCGTTCAACCGCCGCTTCGATCCCCACTTCCGCGCCTTGAAGGCCAGGATCGAGTCGGGCGTTATCGGTGAGCTGGAGGCCCTGCAGATCGTCAACCACGACCCCGCGGCCCCGCCGGCCCACTTCATTCCGACCAGTGGCGGCCTGTTCAAGGACTTCACCATCCACGACTTCGACATGGCTCGCTGGCTGTCGCCGGAGGAGCCCGTGGAGATCTTCGCCTGGGCCAGTTGCCTGGTGGACCAGGCCATCGCCGAAGCCGGCGACACCGACACCGCGCGGGTGATGTTGCGGGATCAGGCCGGCCGGCTGACCACGATCTGCAACACGCGGCGCAGCGGCTGCGGCTATGATCAGCGTATCGAGGCTTTCGGCTCGCGCGGCATGGCGACCGCCAGCGACCTGAGCCCCGACACCGTGCAGGTCTGGACGCAGGCCGGCCAGGCCGCCGCCGCGCTGCATCCGAACTTCATGAGCCGCTACGCCCAGGCTTATCGCAACGAGATGAACCATTTCGCCGACATTCTCGCCGGCCTGGCGGTTCCAGAAACAGGTTACGAGGCCAGCGTTCGCTCGCTGGCGCTGGCTGAAGCCGCGGCCCTGTCGGTGAAGACCGGCGGGCCGGTGCGGCTCTAGCCTCCCATTTCCAGGAGAGTTTCGATGTTCAAGATCGCGCTGCTCGGCGCCGGACGGATCGGGCGCATTCACGCCGCCAACGCCGCCGCGCACCCCGCCCTCACGCTCAGCCATGTGGTCGATCCGGTCGCCGAGGCCGCCCAGGCCCTGGCCCAGGAAACCGGCGCGACGGTCGCGACGCTGGACGCGGTGCTGGCCGATCCCTCGGTGGCCGGGGTCATCGTCGCCAGCTCCACCGACACCCATCTCGACTACTGCCTGAAAGCCCATGCCGCGGGTAAGGCGATCTTCTGTGAAAAGCCGATCGACCAGGATTTGGCGCGCGCCCGCAGCGCCGCCGGCGCCCTGGCCGGCGCCCGGCTGTTCCTCGGTTTCAACCGCCGCTTCGATCCGAACTTCCAGGCGCTGAAAGCCCGGCTCGACGCCGGCTCGGTGGGCGCGCTGGAAACCTTGCAGATCACCAGCCACGACCCGGCCCCGCCCCCCGTCAGCTACATCAAGGTCAGCGGCGGCCTCTTCAAGGACATGGCGATCCACGACTTCGACATGGCCCGTTGGCTGCTGGCTGAGGAACCGTCGGAGGTGTTCGCCTGGGGCAGTTGCCTGGTCGATCCGGCGATCGGGCAAGCCGGCGATATCGACACCGCGCGCACCATCCTGAAGACCCCCTCCGGCCGGCTCTGCGTGATCAGCAACAGCCGGCGTTCGGGCTACGGATATGACCAGCGCATCGAGGCGTTCGGCTCGGCCGGCATGGCGCGGGCCGGCAACGTCACCGAAAGCACCGTTCAGGTCTGGACCGAAAGCGGCGCGGCAGCCGACCGATTCCAGAACTTCTTCCTGGACCGCTACAGCGACGCCTATCGGCAGGAGATGGCCCACTTCGCCGACGTTCTGGCCGGGGCGACCGCCTCGGTCGGTTACGCCGACGGCGTCGCCGCGCTCGCCCTGGCCGAGGCCGCCGCGCAATCGGTCAACACCGGCAAGCCCGTCCGCCTCTGACGCTCCTCCCCCAAACACGAAAAAACGGCGGCTCCGCGAGGAGCCGCCGTTTTCATGTCGGACCTGCGCCTGGGCTAAGGCGCGGGATGATCGAGCTTGGCCTGGACGATCTGCTGGAACCTGGCCAATGGGCAGGCCTGCGCGGCGTCGCTCGTGCAGCCGGTGATCGGGATATAGACGAAGGCGGGCGGCGCTTCGACGGTCAGCGGCGTCAGGTTGCGAAGCTGGTCCATGGTCTGGGCCTGATAGAAGGCCCGCACGAACTTCGTCCCCGACGCGTCGCTGAGCAGTTCGAAGCCAAGCGCGCCGCCGGGGGGCGGATCGTCGGTCGGATAGTCGCCCACGGTCCAGTGGAGATCCAGAAGCCCGCCCAGGGCCGCGATGTTGGTGTCGTGCCCGACCAGCACGGTCAGCTTGCCCGTGCCCGGCCCGCCCTCCAGGGCGCTCAGCACCCGCCGGGCGACCGGGGCGGCGTAACGCTCGGCGACATAGGGCGTGCGCGTCTCGTAGAAGAACTTGGTGGTGTGGAAGTTCAGCAGCGACCCGATGTCGGCCTTGGACGCCCGCCCCCAGCCGACCTGGTCCATCGGCTTACCTTCAAGGTACTCCAGCAACACCGTCTGGCCCGCAGTCGAGGCGATCCCCAGCGCGCCGCTCAGATCGGCGTTGTCGCCCGGGTGGGCGGTGATCTCGGTCGGCTGATCCAGCAGGTTGCAGGCCGCGCCGCCGCATCCAAGAACCCGCGCGAGGACCGCGAAATCCTTGGCGTGGGCCTGCTGGACCGCCTTCAGCCCGCCGGCCGGGAGCTGGGCTTCCGTCGCGCTCTTGGCGCGGTCGCCGTCAATGCCGCCAGCCCCGGCGTCGGACGGATGGAAGACGGTGTCGTCCTTCTCCGTCGCGGGATAGGCGACCGGTACGTCGCACCCGGGGAACATGCCGGCGGCGAAGTTCTTCGCCGTATCGATGGCGCGCGACTTGCCGCTGGCCACCACCGAGACCTCGCCGGCCGCCGGGCATCCGCTCGCCGCGACCAGGCCGCGCCCCGCGTACAGGCCACGATCATATTTCCCCATCAGCCGCGCGCCCTCGGCGCCGTGCGGCGTCAGTTCGCCGAAGGGCGTGGTCCAGGCTGACCAGGGCTGGGCGCTCATGCCGGGCGGGGTGACATCGGCCTTGGTCGGCGGACGCACGCCATGGCGCATCAGCATCACCACCCGCTCGAGCTTGAGAGGCTGTTCCGCCGCGCCGGGCGTCGCGCCGCCCGCCAGGGCGAGCGCCGCTAGGGCCGGGGCCAGGATCTTCAGGGTCTTCATGAAAAGCGCTCCTAGTTCGGGCGCGCCAGCGCCCTGTAGCCCCGCATGCGAACGGCTTCCGATCAGGAAGCCGCCGCCGAGGTTCAGTCGAGATCGAAAGCGACTAGTAGGTGTAGGACAGACCGAAGCGGTAGGAGCGTCCGTAGCGTTCGGCCTCCACCATCCGGCTGCGCGTGCGCGCGTAACGATAGTCCAGCTCGTCGTTGAGGTTGTTGCCCTCGACGAAGACCTGGAACTGCTTGGTGACGTTGTAGGCCGCCCGGGCGCTCAGGCTGCCCTGCTTGCCCCAATAGATGTCGTCGTTCTCCGTCGTCCCGACCAGTTCGAGATATTTGGAGTGGTAGGTGTAGGCCACGCGCCCCGAGAAGCCGAACTTCTCGTAGTAGATCTGCGCGCTGGCGACCCGCTTTGACTGCAGGAACAGCGGCACGTCGTCGGACCGACCCGGGACCTGGGTGTCGCCGCTGACGAAGGTCATATTGAAGTTCACGCCGAGGCCGTCGAAGGGCTCGGGCAGGAAGGTCAGCGGCTTCTGGACGTTGAACTCCAGGCCGGTCACGCTCGCCTCGTCGGCGTTGCGAGGTTCGGTGATGGTGGCGTTGATCATGGGCACGCCGGCGAAGGTGCCGCTGGCCACCCGGGTGGAGGTGAAGATCGGGTTCTTCAGCTTCTTGTGGAACAGCCCGACCGAGATGCCGCCTTCGCTCGGGAAGTAATATTCCAGCGACGCGTCGAAGTTCACCGACTCCAGCGGCTGCAGGTTCGGATTGCCCTGGGTGACCGTGTTGGTCGTGGTGTCGACGGAGACCGTCGGCGCCAGCTGGTCATAGTTCGGACGACCGATGGCGGTGGTGATCGAGGCCCGCATCATCAGGTTCGGCGAGAACTCGTACTTCATGTTCAGGCTGGGGAACCAGTCGGTGTAGCTCTGGCTGCCGAAGCTGTTGAACTTGTCGTTCAGGGTCGAGGTCGCCGTCACCGCGATGGCCTTGTAGTCGCCTTCCGTCCGCTCGACGCGCACGCCCGGTATGACCGTCAGGGCGTCGCGCGTGACGGACCCCATCACATAGGCCGAGGTGATCGTCTCGTTGATCTCGAAATCGGAGCCCAGCGTATCGGCGATCGAGCCCGCGTTATCGAGGCCGAACAACCCCCGGTTCGAGTTGAAGAAGAACCGCGCGGCTTCGAAATCGACGACCGGTCCGAAGGCGTAACGCCCGTCATAGGTGCTGGCCACGCTCCGCCCCGTCTCGCCCGCGAGCGTGTGGGTCGGACCGTTGTAGACATAGCTGCGCCCGGTCTGGTCGGTCGACTTGTCGCGGCTGAGATACTTGGCGCCGAACTTCAGATAGCTGCCGTCGCCCCAGCTATCCATGGGCATCTTGTAGTCCGCCCGGATCTGGTTGAGGTCCTCCTCGGCGGAGCGGAAGTTGGCCTTGTAGGTGTTGAGGTTGTAGCGCGTCGGGTCCAGCGAACTGGCGCTGGGCGTCAGATCGAACAGTTCGTCGTTCAGCTTGTAGACGCCGGTGAGGGCGGTCGACCCCGTCCGATAGCGGAACTCGTCACGGATCGGATCTTCCTTGGTCGCCAGCGAATGGGTGCCCTGCACCGTCAGTACGCCAGGCCCCACCGCGAAGTCGCCGCCGACCGAGAAGGTCGTGGTGTCTGTGGTTTCGCGCCGCCGCCGCACATAACGCTCGCCACGGGTGCCGGTGATGGTCCCGCCGTCGGCCGTCATGCCGGAATAGCCCGAAGCCGACGAGGGGAAGATGAACCGGAACCGGTTGCGGGTCTCGTTGTCGTCGTACTGGGAGTACATGAACCGGGCGTAGACCTTGACGTCCTCGCTGGGCCGCCAGTCGAAATTCGCCACGGCGCCCTTCCGGGTCCGGAACGCGGGATCATAGACCCGGCTATCGAGGCCCGAAGGCACGTCGAAGCCGTTGATGGTCTGCCAGGCGGTGTCGCTGGTGCCGATGATGTCTTCTGAATAGGTCGGGCGCTTTGAGTAGTTGGCCGCGACCAGCAGGCCGAATTGCCGATCGACGCCGAACAGGCCGCCGGCCGAGATATCGCCTTCCTTGGCCTGAGCGTTGGTGTCGTCATAGACGCCGCCCACCGCCCGCATGCTGAAGATCGTCTTGTTCTTGTCGAACGCAGTCAGGGTGTTGATGTCGACCTGACCGGCGATGGCGTTGGCGTCGAGATCAGGCGTCAGCGCCTTGATCACCGTGACCGAGCCGATCAGGGCCGAGGGGATATCGTCCAGCTTCACCTGGCGCGACTCCGGTTCCGGCGCGGAAGCTGTCTGGTTGTTGATGGTGACATTGGCCAGGCTCGGCTCGAGGCCGCGGATGATCAGGTAGCGCCCCTCACCCTTGTCGGTGGCGACCGAAACGCCTGAAAGCCGGCGCACGGCCTCGGCCACGTTCTGGTCGGGAAGCTTGCCGACGTCATTGGCCGAAACCACCTCGACCGCGCTGACCGCGTCGCGCTTCTTCAGCAGCGAGTCACGATCCGAAGCCCGCTGGCCGGTGACCACGATTTCGTCGACCACCCCCGCCTGCTGCGCCGCGGCTTGGCCGCCATAACCCATGGCCGCCACTGTGATAGCGAGCACGCTTGCGCCGCCGAAGCGCCCTGCACGACGTCGCGCACCGTCTTGTCTTCTCATTGTTCGCCCCTCCCGGATCGAATGTGCCCGCACATTCATGCGGAGCTCTTGGGCCTCAGCCAAGGGCAACATACGAACAAAAATTCTACGCTTCAACTAAAATAGAATATTTCTTGCACGACGTGGCCGCAGGTGTAATTTCCAACCTGGCCGAAACACGGGCTGCCGGGGGAGACGTTTCCAATGACATATAGGCTCGCCTTCAAAGGGTCCCTCTGCGCCGCCGCCGCTGTCACGGTGCTCGCCCAAGCCACCCTGGCCCAGGGCGCGACGCCAGTTTCACCGCTGGTTCCAAGCCTCGGCGCATCGGTCCCGGGCGGCGGGGTCAACGCCGCCGCGCTGCTGCTCAACCCGGAAAATCCACGCGCCAGCCTGGTCGCGGGCTCCGGCGAGCTGGGCGGGGTGGAGCTCTATACGCTGGGGGGCGAGCGCACCGCGGCTTGGCCCGCGGGCGAGGTCGTTGCTGTCGATACTCGCGCCCGTGTCGAGCTTGGCGGAAAGACCATCGCCGTGGTCGCCGCCCTGGATCGCAAGGACAACCAGATCCGCCTGTTCGACAGCGCCGGAACCGCGCTGCAAGCCCGCCCCCTCGCCTTCGGTTTCGCCGGCGAAGGGCTGTGCCTCTATCAGAGCGCCCGCGACCAGGCCCTCTACGCCATGGTCCTGGGCGCCGACGGGCAGATCGACCAGTGGCTGCTGTTCCCGACCGAAGGCGGCCAGCTGGACGGCCTCCTTGTCCGCAAGATGCATCTGTCGTCCGAGGCGGGCCATTGCGCCGCGGACGACGCGACGGGCGATCTCTATGTGACCGAGGATGCGGTCGGGGTCTGGAAGTTCGACGCCGACCCCGAAGGTGAACCCACGCCGTCCATCGTGGACGTCGTGCGGTTCGGGCACATCACGGGAGAAGCCGGCGGCGCGGCGTTGATCAACGGCGGCCCCGGCGCGCGCTTCCTGATCGTCGCCAACCCGACCGGCGGCGACTTCAACCTCTATGACCGCGACCATGACGACCGCTTCGTCGGCGCTTTCCGCGTCGACGGCGTCGACGCGGCGGCCGGCCTCTCGGCGTCGCGCGCAGGCCTGGGCGAGCCTTTCGCCGACGGCCTCCTTGTCGTCGCCGACGATCGGAAAGCCGGCGCCAACTACCGCTACGTCGCGTGGCCCGCGATCGCCAAGGCCATGGGCGTGTCCGTGGGCTCGGCCCAAACCGGCACGCCGACCAATCAGCTCGCCCTGGTCAAGCCATCGGTCGAAACCCAGCCCGTCGCCAATGACGGCGACGCGGCCGACGACCCGGCCATCTGGGTCAACCCTATCGACCCTGCCGCCAGCCTGATCATCGGGACCAACAAGAAGCTTGGACTGGACGTCTATGACCTCGACGGCCGGATCATCCAGACCCTGCCCGACGGCAAGATGAACAATGTCGACCTGCGCGACGGCTTCCGCCTGGGCGGCAAGCCGGTGACCCTGGTCACGGCGAGCGACCGGACCCATAAGGCCATCGCCATCTACGTCCTCGATCCGGCGAGCCGCAGCCTGCGCAATGTCGCCGACGGGGTGCAGGCCACCGGCCTTGGCGACCCCTACGGCCTGTGCATGCACCGCAGCGCCAACGGCAAGACCTATGTGCTGATCAACGACACCGACGGCCGGATGCGCCAGTGGGAGTTGATCGCCCGGCCAGGCGGCAAGGTGACCTCCAAGCTGGTCCGCGACCTGAAATTCGACACCCAGGCCGAGGGCTGCGTCGCCGACGACGAATTGGGCGCGCTCTATGTGGCGGAGGAAGACATCGGCCTCTGGCGACTGGGCGCGGACCCCAGGACCGGCGCGGCCAAGACCATGATCGCCGCGGTCGCCGGCAACCCGGCGCTGAAGGACGATCTGGAAGGCGTGGGCCTTTACGCCAAGAGCGGAGGGCGGGGCTACATCGTGGTGTCCAGCCAGGGCAACAACACCTACGCCCTGTTCCGACGCGACGGAAACAACGCCTATGTCGGCTCCTTCGCGGTCAGCGCCAACGCGGCCAAGGGCATCGACGGCGTCTCCGAGACCGATGGCCTGGACGTCACCGCCAAGGCTGTGGGCCCGGCCTTCCGGCATGGCCTGATGGTCGCCCAGGACGGTCGCAACGTCGCCCCGCCGGAGCGGCAGAACTTCAAGCTGGTATCCTGGGAAGCCATCGCGAGCGCCCTGAACCTTCCCCTCGACTAGACCTCGAGACGCCCCTCATGCCTCCTCTGGAAGTCGGCCGTCCGCAGCCGACGCGCCGCCACGTGCGTGAAAACGTCCGTTTGCTGGATGACCTTCTGTCGCGCGCCATCCTCCACCTCGACGGCCAGGAAGTCGCCGATGTCGTCACCGAGATGCGCGCCGGCAAGCTCGCGCTCGCCGACCTCGGCGAGGACGACGCCCTGATCCTGGCCCGCGCCCTGGCCTGTCACGCCTTGCTCGGCAATATCGGCGAAGAGGTCGCGGGTCGGCGTCGACACGCGGAGGCCGAGCTGGAGCCCTATGACGGCCCACCGCGCACCCTGCGCCGTGCGGTCGAAAACCTGCGCCAAGAAGGACTAGCGCCAGCCGAGATCGCCGCCGCCCTGACCGCCGTCACCATCTCTCCGGTGCTCACCGCCCACCCCACGGAGATCCGTCGCCGGGCCGTCCTGGCCCGCGAGGCGGCGATCACCCGCCTCATGGCCCTGCGCCGGCACCGGCTGCCCGGCGATCTCGACCGACGACTAGAGGAAGATCTGTTCCGGGAAGTCGCCCTGTTGTGGCGCACGCGCCTGCACCGGCCCGAGCGCATCACCGTCGCCGATGAAATCCGCAATACGGCCGCGATGGTGCGCGACTCCATCCTCGGTGCCACCGAGGAGCTCTACGCCGACTGGGAGGATCTGCTCCCGGCCGAGAGCCGGCCGTTGCAACTTGGCTCGTGGCTTGGCGGCGATCGCGACGGCCACCCGGGCGTCGACGGAACGACGCTGATGCTGGCCCTGCAAACCCAGGCTCGCATCATCCTGAACCGCTACTCCGATGAGGTCCGCAAGCTCTGGTCCGAACTCGCCGTGTCCTCGAAATTGGCTGCCACCGGATCGGCGCTCAACACCCTGGCGGAAGCCTCGCCCGACCTCTCCCCTCACCGCCGCGACGAGCCTTTTCGCCTCGCCCTGGAAACCATCTGGGACCGGCTGTCGGCCACCGCCAACCGACTGGCCGGCGGGACATGGCCGGCCAAGGGCGAGCCCTACCCCGAACCTCGAGCCTTCACGGCGGACCTGGAGATCGTGCGCGACGCCCTGATCGAGGGCGGCGGCCAAGCCCTGGTCGGAGGCCGGCTGCGCAGCCTGATCCAACTCTCCCGGGTCTGCGGCTTCCACATCCTCTCGATCGACTTGCGCCAGAACGCCGAGGTTCATGAGCGCACCATCAGCGAGTTGCTCGGCGCGGTCACGGCGGAGGCGGACTACCTCTCACTCGATGAGGCCGGTCGCGTTCGCCTGCTGCTGGCCGAGCTGTCTCACGCCAGGCCGCTGCGCTCGCCCTTCGCCGCCTATTCCGACGAGACCCGCCGCGAACTCGCGATCATGGACGCCGCGGCCAAGGCCGCCCGGCTCTATGGCCCGGGCGCCCTCGGGTCCTACATCGTGTCCAAGGCCGCCTCGGTCTCCGATCTCCTGGAGCCCCTGGTGCTTATGAAGGAGGCCGGCCTGGGTGGCGCATCCCCCACACTGGGCGTCTCCCCCCTGTTCGAGACCATCCCCGACCTGGAGAACGCCTCCGGGATCATCGCGGATTGGCTCGACCTGCACGGCGCGCGCGCCATGCCCGGCGGGCGGGCCGTGCAGGAATTCGTCCTCGGCTACTCCGACTCCAACAAGGATGGCGGTTACCTCGCCTGACGCGCCGCAGTGTCGCGCGCGGCCACCGAACTCGCGCAGGTGTGCCGTCAGCGCGGCGTGGCCTTTCGCATCCTGCACGGGCGCGGCGGCTCGATCGGGCGCGGCGGCGGCCCTGCGTCTGAAGCCGTCCTGGCTCAGCCGGCCGGCACGCTCGCCCATGGCCTGAGGCTGACGGAACAGGGGGAGATGATCGGCCACCGCTACGGCGACCAGCCGACCGCGCGCCGCAACCTCGACTGCCTGGCGGCCGCGACGCTCATGGCCAGCCGCCGCCGAGTGACTCCGCGCGACGCTCGGCTCGACTTGGAGATGCGGCGGCTCAGCCAGGCCTGCGCCGAGGCCTATCGCGACCGGGTCTATGGCGACCCGCGTTTCCGGGACTTCTTCTGGTCGGCCACGCCCATCGCCGAGATCGCCGAGTTGAACATCGGCAGCCGCCCCGCCTCGCGCGTCGCCGGTCGCCGGATCGAGGATCTGCGCGCCATCCCCTGGGTCTTCGCCTGGTCGCAGGCGCGCTTCATGCTGCCGGGCTGGTACGGTTTCGCCGAAGGCGCAAAACGCGCTGGCCTGACATCGAAGACCCTGCGCGAACTCGCCGACGCCGACGAGATCTTCGCCACCTCGCTCGCCAATATGGAGCTGGCGCTCATCCAGGCCCATATGCCGACCGCGCGGCGCTACGCCGATCTATGCGACGACAAGACGCTCGCCAGGCGGATCGCCGATCAGATCGAGGCCGAGCACGGCGAAACCCGCGCCCTGACGCTCGACATTCGTCGTGGCTCGGCGCTCCTCGACCGGCAGCCTGAACTTGCTGATTCCGTCGCGTTCGCAGCCCGCACCCTCACGCCCCTTCACGACCTCCAGCTCGAACTCCTGGCGCGCCGCCGCCGTGGCGAACTTGGAGAAGACCTAACGGTCGCCATCCAGCTCACCATCGCCGGCATCGCCGCCAGTCTGCGGAACACGGGATAGCCCAGCCGCTTCAGCCTGGCCTCACCTAGAGCAGGTCGGCGGCGGCCGGTTCCTGGCCGAGCGCGATCTTGCCGGCGATCTGGGCGGTGCGGTCCCAGTCGAACATCACATGGCCGCGCATCATCTGCAGGTCGCGCAGGTGGCGTTGGAGGGGTGCGTTCAGGAAGCCCGAACTGGCCCCAGCCGCGGCGGCCAGACTATTCGTCGCCTGGTTGGCCAGCCGCACGATGTCCGCCGCCGCCAGACGCAAGGCGAGCAGGGTCTCCATCGGTGTTTGATGACCAAGGTGGCCGTCCCGTTCGAGCAGCCGCACGGCGTCCTCCCAGATCAGCCGAGCGGCGCGGACCGTGGCGATGGCTTCGCCCAGGCGCAGGTGGGTGACCGGAAGCTCGCCCTGCTTGGCGCCGCTATAGGCCTGGAGCTTGGCCTTCATGCGCTCGGTGAACGCCGCCAAGGCGCCTTCCGCCGCGCCGAGCGCCGGCGTCGCGGCGACCAGGCCCAGCGTCGCGGTGATCGGATAGGCCACGGTGCTGCCCGGGTGGACCGCCTGACCCGGCGAGGGCGCGAACTTCAGCAGCACGGCGGCCAGCGTCCGGTGCTCGGGCACGAAGACCTCCGAGGCGACGACGGTGTTGCTGCCGGTCGCGGCCATGCCCGCCGTACGCCAGACATCCTCGACCACCACGTCGGCCAGCGGCAGGACGCAGAAACGCGGCCCCATGGCGCCGTCCTCAATGCAATTGACCATCACCCAATCGGCATGGTTGATCCCGGTGGCCCACTCCCAGCGGCCGGAGATCTGATAGCCGCCCGGGGCCTTCCGCGCCTTGCCGGTGGGCGCGAGCGGCGCGGGGGCGAGCGGCCAGGCGCCGTCCTTGAACAGTTCATCCTGGAGGGCCGGCTCGAACTTGCAGAGCAGCCAGACGTGCAGCGCCAGGAACGACAGGGTCCAGGCGCTGGAGGCGCAGCCCTGGCCAAGGCGGCGCACCACGTCGAGAAATTCGGCGAAGGAAAGCTCCGCCCCGCCCAGCGACGTCGGCGCCAGCAGACCAAAGAAGTTCGCCGCCCGGGCGTCATCCAGGGTGACGTCCGGCAGCCGCCGCAGTTCCTCGGCTTGCTGGGCGCGGGCGCCGAGTTTGGCGCTGAACTCGTCGGCCCAGGCCGCGAGATCGCTGGTCATCGGGGTTTCAAAAGCCACGAGCGTCCAGCCAATCGGTGACCGTCTTCACGGCGGTGGGCAGCAGGTCGGGGCGCTCCATGTAGTAGTGATCGGCGCCTTCGATATCGATGTAGGTCTTGTCCTTCGAACCTAGCGCCTCAAACAGCCGCCGGGCATGGCTGGGCGTGCAGGCGAGGTCGGCGGTGTTGTTGATGGTCAGGGTCGGGCAGCTGACGCCGGCCCCGTTCGTCACCCCGTTGGCGCGGCTTTCGTCATAGCTCCACTGCGAGAGCCAGGAGCGTAGAGTGGTGAAGCGGCCCAGGCCCACCGGCCCGTCATTGGCGATCCGTGGCTCACCCAGATAGCAGGTATAGGGCCGACGGTCGGACGGCTCCTGGGTCGGGTCGGTCCAACGCACGTCGGACATGGTGCCGTAGACGACGAAGGGCCGCTCCATGTCAGGATCGCTCGCCTTCAGCTCGGCCAGGGTCTGCTTGGCTCGGGCGGTGATCCGGCGGTTGCGCTCGATCTGGGCGGCGCGGAACCGCGCGACAAAGGCCTGGCTATAGGGCGGCTGGTTCGGGCAATCGGGGTCATAGATGTTCAGCTCGCGGTCGCGCTCGAACGGCCGGTCCTCGTCGAGGATCGAGGGGTCGATCCACTCGGTCATGGTGACCGAGCGGCTGACATGGGCGGCCAGCAGCAGGATGGCGTCGGCCGGCTGGAGGTTCGCGGCCACCAGATCGACCGGGTCGCCGGCCGGGGTCTGGGTGATCGTCGGATGCTCGGCCTGGTCCTGGTAGAACAGCGACAGCGAGCCGCCGCCCGACCAACCGCCCAGCACCACCTTTTCATAGCCGAACCGCTGCTTCAGGTCGGCGATGCAAGCCCCCAGATCGAGGACGCACTTCTCCAGGATCAGGGCGGTGTCGTTGCCGCGATAACGGGTGTTGCAATAGATGACGTGGCGACCAGCCCTGGCCAGCGCCGTGACCATCGGCAGGAACGAGCCGCCGCCGATCGGGTGGCTGAACAGGATGACGGCCTTCGCCTCGCCCGCCTCCGGCCGAATGCGCATGCACTCGACGAAGACCTGCCCCTCGGGGCCGCCATAGGTCTCCTTCAGCCGGCTCTTCTCGGCATAGGCGTAGCCATAGGGCTCTCGCAGGATCCGCATCTCGCCTCCCACCGCCCGTTGCTCCGGGCTGAATTTCTGATTACAAAGTCAGAAATACTGGCTCTGGAGTCAAGTGATGGCCAAGGCCCTGGCGCAGGCGCCGGCCCGCAAGGGGCCGCAGACCGCGATCCGCATTCGTGAGGCGGCGCTGGAACTGTTCTCGCGGCTGGGCTTCGAGCGCGCGACCATGGCCGAGATCGCCGCCGAGGCCGGCGTCTCCCAAGCCACCCTGCACTATCATTTCGAAGACAAGTTCCAGCTCTGGCGCGCGGCCATGCTGCAGCTCCGCGCGGTGATCGCCGAGGAGGAGCGGTTGCTGGAGGCGGCGGTGGACAGCCCGCCGGAGGTTCAGCTGCGGATGGCCATGCGGCTGTTCCTGCAGATCAGCTGGCGGCACCCGGCGCTGGGGCGGATCGTGGCCCTGGAGGGCATGGCCGGCGGCGAGCGGCTGGAATGGCTGGACGCCCACCTGATCGGTCCGCGCAACCGGCGGCTGGCCGAGCTGGCCAAGGCGGCGATCGACAGCGGGGCGCTGAAGCCGTTTCCGGCTGAGATGCTGATCATCACCCTGCAATCGGCCGCGGCCGGGGTGATCAATCTGGCGCCGATGATGGCGGTCAGTTTCGACATCGACGTCACGCAGGCGCCCGCGCGCGCCGCGCACGAACAGATGGTTTTAGACGCCTTGCTGGGCGGGCTGCTCACAGATCCCAGCGCAATGACATAGGCGGGACACACCCATGGGACAGCAACCGACTGGCGTTCACCACCTGGCCTTCATGGCCGGGGACATCAAGAAACACATCGCGTTCTTCTCGCAGGTCATGGGCTGCCCACTGGTGGCGCTCTTCGACATGCATGGCGTGCCAGGCGGGCTGCACGCCTTCCTGCGGATGAACGACCACAGCTATTTCTCGATCGTGCAGTTGCCCAATGTGGATGAGATTCCCATCGAGATCGGCAAGACCCATGCGGGCAACGGCGCCCTGCCGAGCGCCCCGGGGACCTTGCAGCACCTGGCCTTCCGGGCCGACAGCGAGGCGGACCTGCTGGCCATGCGCGACCGCATCCGCAGCCACGGGGTCAATGTGATTGGGCCGATCGACCACGGCATGTGCCTGTCGATCTATTTCGCCGGACCCGACCAGATGACCCTGGAAGTCGCCTGTTCAAGCGCGGCGATAGACCCGGCGCGATGGATCGATCCGGCCACGCTGGCCAAGGCCGGCATCAATGCCGAGGAAGCCGCGCGGTTCGTCGCGCCGCAGCCCTATACCGGGCCAAGCCCCGTGGCGCAGCCGCCCCACGCCGCCGACAAGCCGCACCTGGCCTATCCGGAGGACCAGTACCGGGCGATGTTGGCCGTGCCGGACGAGGTGCTCACGGGCAGCGCCTCGTACACCGAGCCGCCGGTCCCGCCGCCCGTCTAACGCGCCGCGCCGATCGGGTGTAGCGCGGTTTGGACTGAGCGCTACTCAACCACAAAAGTACCCATCCGGCGTAGGCCGCAGGTGGCGCCGTATCAGCGGAACAGATTGGGATTCCGCCTGTAGGCCTCGAGCAGGTTTTTGAGTTCGTCGACGCCTTCGTTGGTGAATGCCGTGATGCTGTCCTCGCCGATCCCGTAGACCCTGATGACGCCGTCTTCGGGCTCCATGCCGATGGAGATGTCGTGCAGCAGGTCCTCGTCGACGCCGAGTTCCTGGGCGACGGCTGCGATGACGGTGACGGAATAGACCTTGTTGCGTTGCATGGTTAGGCCGCGGCGGCGGTGAGGGCCTCTTGGCGTGAGACCTTCCAGTTCCAGGGCAGAAGCTCATCGATCCGGTGAACCGGGTGGGTGGCGATGCGGGCGAGCACATCGGCCAGCCAAGCATGGGGATCGACGTCGTTCATCTTGGCTGTGACGATCAGGCTGTACATGGCCGCGGCCCGTTGTCCGCCCCGATCGGATCCGCAGAACAGCCAAGACTTACGGCCCAGAGCGATGCCACGCAGAGCGCGCTCGGCGGCGTTGTTGCTGAGGCAAACCCGGCCGTCATCGAGGAACAGCGTGAAGGCGGGCCAGCGCTTCAGCATGTATCTGATGGCTTTATGGAGATCGTGGGTGCGGGAGAAGCCGAACTGCTTCTCCTCGAGATAGGCGTGCAGCGCCTCGATGATCGGCTTGCTCAGCTCCTGACGCACAGCGTGGCGCGTTTCGGGGGACTGTCCGTTGATCTCGCGCTCGATCTCGAAGAGGGCGTCGATCTGGCGGACCACCTCAAGGGCGACAGGCGAGACCACCACAGGCTTCTTGCCGGTGGCCTTGCGCCGAGCCGCTTCTTCGAGATCGGCGAAAATGAAGAACGGCCGGCGCGCGTGGCTCCAACAGCCGGCCTGCAGGATCTGGCCGGGCTTGCGATCTGGGGCATATAGCTTGCCGTAGCCGCTGAATGCATCGGCCTGGAAAACCCCGGACCACTGGGCGAGATGAGCCTGCGGATGCTCGCCGCTTCGATCACGTGAATAGTAGAACATCGCCGCTGGCGGGTCGGCGCCGCTGAACGGTTTGTCGTCGGCGACATAGACCCAACATCGGGCGATATCAGTCTTGCCGGCGGCGAGGACGGGAACCGTCGTGTCATCGCCGTGGAGCCGCTCGGCTGAGAAGACGCGGCGCTCCAAGGCGTGCAGAACAGGGCTAAGCGCCAGGCATCCGGCGCCTACGGCGTCGGCCATGGTCGATAAGGCGATCGGGACGCCCTCGAGGGCGTAGCGCTCACAGAGACGATTGAGCGGCTGATGGGCGCCGAACTTCTCATAAAGGATCATGGCCAGAAGGCTGGGGCCGGCCCACCCGCGGGGAATGACGTGGAAGGGCGCCGGCGGCTGGCTGATCTTCTCGCAGTCGCGGCAGGTGAACTTCTCGCGCACCGTCTCGATCACCTTCCACTGCCGGGGGATCGACTCCAGGGTGCGCGTCACGTCCTCGCCGAGCTTGCGCAGCCGGCCTCCACCGCAGCACTCACACGCCGTTGGCGGATCGAGCACGACGCGCTCCCTGGGCAGATGATCTGGAAAGGTGGTGCGAGGCTGGGGGCGTTGGCGAACAAAGCCGGCCACGGTCGTGGTCTTGGCCACGGCGATCTCAGCGGCGATCTCGTCCTCGGTGGCGCTGGCCTCATGCTCCTCGAGCTCAAGCTCCATCTGATCTTGGAGCTGGGCGCTACGCTCCTTGCGCGGTCCGTAAACCTGGCGCTCCAGCTTGGCGATCCTGAGCGCCTGGTGGGCGATGAGGGCCTTGTCTTCTGACGCCATGGCCTTGGCCACGGCCAGTTCTCCGGCCACGTCGAAGTGCTTCTGCTCTGCGCTCGCCGCCTGGAGCTGAGCCTCACCCGCCTTGGCGAGGGCCATCTTCAGCGCCTGCCTCAGGGCTGCGACATCGTCAGAAAGATCATCGAGCTCGGCGTCCACGAGCTGATGGAATCATACTTTTGAGCACTTGTGGCGCCCCTAAATGCAGGCCCAGAAAAGAAAAACGAGCCTATCCAGCGCTGGCTGGACGCCAAGTGTGCTGCGGATTACGCCAGTCTATGCCCTCAAGCATGTAGCCCATTTGCGCCATGGTCAGGGCCACCGCTCCGTCCTCCACGGAGGGCCAGATGAACCGTCCACGCTCCAGGCGTTTGGCGTAGAGCGACGTGCCGATCCCATCGTGCCAGAGGATCTTGATCAGCCCTCCACTCCGCCCCCGGAAGACGTAAAGATCGCCGGCGTGAGGATCGCGCTTCAGGTGCTCCTGCACCAACAGCGCCAAGCCCTGCATACCCTTGCGCATGTCCGTGTGACCGGTAGCGATCCACACCCGCGCGCCCGACGAGATCGGGATCATCGCAGCGCCCGCAGCACCGCCGCCACCAGCGCGGGCGACGCCGAGGCCGCGATGCTCACCCGGGCGGCGGCCAGATGGACCCGGATCACGGACTCGCCGCTCGGCTTCGACTTGATCGCGCCAGCGTCCGCGACAACCGCTTCCACAAAGGCTGGCCCAGCGATCGCCGCCTGGGCCTGGCGACGCCAGGTGTAGATCAGGCTCGGAGAGATCTCCCGGCGGCGGGCCACCTCGCTCGTAACCCTCCGGTGAGGGCCGCCTTGCTGGCGTGTGGGTTAGGCTGCACTCCTAA